>Ga0265298_10002291_pt1 | contig 26881 bp, 17 predicted proteins | sample AusTroGonzalo_MG_3_FD_193486 | JGI IMG/M metagenome (GOLD analysis project Ga0265298, IMG submission 193486) | Bovine rumen microbial communities from tropical cattle in Woodstock, Queensland, Australia - Gonzalo_01 | ecosystem: Host-associated > Mammals > Digestive system > Stomach > Rumen ...
ATCCGACTGCTTCAGGAAGAAACTGTCGAACACGGCTGTGAGCAGCCCATCGAGCGTATTATCAAAGGTATAGACAAGCATGTTATTTCAACTACGAATTTCACGAATTCTCCTTCTCGTCTTGGAAGTCGAGCGATAACTGTTGCTCGGCGGCAGCCCTTTTCTGCTGCGCCTTACTGATGAGCAGGGGGCGCAGGCGCTCGGGGTGCAATTCGTTGATGCCAATGATGGGTTGGGAGAAGGATGAAGAAAGTTCGCCACAAGTGATAAAATACTTCGCTTTCTTCATCACCACACCCATCTTTTTCAGGTGATAGGAAGTGATGCGGTTGAAGCGACGTGAGTTCACAATGAGTACTGCCGACTTAACGCCGATGCCTGGCACACGGAGAATCTCTTCGTAGCTTGCACTATTGATATCCACAGGAAAGAACTCTGGATGGCGCAGCGCCCAGCCAAGCTTCGGGTCCACATCGAGGTCGAGATGCGTATGCGCATCGTCCACAATCTCATCGACACGGAAATGATAGAAGCGCATGAGCCAGTCGGCCTGATAGAGGCGGTTCTCGCGCACCAAGGGCGGCTGTTTCAGCACGGGCAGGCGCGGGTCATAGGTGTTCACGCTGACATAGCCAGAGTAATAGACGCGACGCATGGAAGGTTGCTGATACATCGTGTTGGACATTTTCAGAATATCCAGATCGCTCTCACTCGTGGCGCCCACAATCATCTGAGTGGATTGTCCTGCAGGCACGAAGCGGGGAGCATGACGGAACTTCTTCCTGTCCTCCTTGTTCTCCAGCACGCCCTGCTGAATCTGTGACATCGGCAGGAAGATGCTCTTATGGTTCTTCTCGGGTGCCAGTGCCTTCAGCGATTCCTCTTTGGGAATCTCGATATTGACGCTCATACGGTCGGCATAGCGCCCAGCCTCCTGTAATAACTCCTGTGAGGCACCAGGGATGGTCTTCAGATGGATGTAACCATTGAAACGATGCACCGTGCGGAGGTCACGAACGATGGCCGTCAGTCGCTCCATCGTATAGTCAGGGTTGCGCACTACCCCACTCGACAGGAACAGGCCTTCGATATAGTTGCGGCGGTAGAACTCCATGGTGATTTCCTCGAGCTCCGATACAGAGAGCGTGGCCCGCTGGATGTCGTTTGTGCGACGGTTGATGCAGTAGGCGCAGTCGTACATGCAGTAGTTGGTGAGCATGACCTTCAGGAGCGAGATGCAGCGCCCATCATCAGCAAACGAGTGGCAGATGCCCACGCCGCCAACGGTATTGCCCACCATGCCCTGCTTGCCCTTGCGCACAGTGCCGCTCGACGAGCACGACACATCGTACTTCGCCGACTCTGCGAGTATCCGCAACTTCTCCATGGTTTTCTCCGTCAGCATCGTTTTTTCTTTTCCGCAAAAGTAAAAAAAATCTCGCAGACGGAGACCATCTGCGAGAAAGATTTTGCATTATTTGAGAAATGGATTACTTCTTCAGGAAGTCTGCCACCTTTTGAGCCGTCTGCTTACCACTGGCCATCGCACGGACAACAAGACTGGCACCGTTGGCAGAGTCGCCACAGACGAAGATGTTCTTCGGATACTCAGGATGCTCGGGCTTCAGGAATCCCATCGCCAGCAGACAAAGCTCTGCCTTGATGATTTCGGGCTTGCCCTTCTCGACCATGATGGGACGGCCACCCTCTGGATTGGGCTTCCAGTCGATCTCCTGTACTTTGACGCCCGTGAGTTTACCATCCTTACCAAGGAACTCGAGGGTGTTAATGTTCCAGCGACGGGTACACCCTTCCTCATGCGACGAGGTAGTCTTGAGGGTGCGTGGCCAGTTGGGCCAGGGGTTCTGCGGATCCTCAGGACCTTCGACAGGACGAGGCATGATTTCAATCTGAGTAACGCTCTTGCAACCCTGACGATGGGCAGTACCGATACAGTCGCTACCCGTATCACCACCACCGATGACAAGCACATCCTTGTCCTTGGCAGTGATGCGCTCACCCTTAGCAAACTCGATGCCTGCGAGCACACGGTTCTGCTGAGAAAGCAGCTCGAGGGCGAAGTGGACACCCTTCAGTTCACGGCCGGGGGCCTTGAGATCGCGGGCGGTAGGAGTGCCGGTAGAGATGACGACGGCGGCGAAATCCTTAGCTAGTTTTTCTAGTTCTGCTAGATTTGCCAGATCTATGTCTGCACCATACTTAAACACGATGCCTTCAGCCTCCAGCAACTTGATGCGGCGATCGATGATGGCCTTGTTGAGTTTGAAGTTAGGGATGCCATAGCGGAGGAGACCGCCGGCAGCCTCGTTCTTCTCGAAGACAGTCACCTGAAAGCCCATCTGGTTGAGGTCGTTGGCAGCGGCGAGGCCGGCAGGACCGGCACCAATCACAGCGACTTTCTTGCCATTGCGTTGGATGTCGGTCTTGGGCTGAATGAAGCCTTCCTGGAAGGCCATCTCGATAATGGCTGCCTCGTCCTCTCGGTTAGTGGTAGGTTCATGGTTGAAACGATTCAACACACAGGCCTTCTCACAGAGTGCGGGACAGATGCGACCCGTGAACTCAGGGAAGGGATTGGTGGATGTGAGGAGCTTGAAAGCCTGCTCCCAATCGCCTTTATACAAGGCATCGTTCCACTCAGGGGCTTTGTTGCCCAGCGGACAAGCCCAGTGGCAGAAGGGCACGCCACAGTCCATACAGCGTGATGCCTGCAGTTTGCGTTCGCGAGTGCTGAGCGTCTGCTCTACCTCGCCAAAGTCATGGATTCTATCGTGAATCGGACGGTATCCCGCCTCCTGGCGGTGTATCTCTAAAAATGCTTTTGGATTTCCCATTGCTTTCTTTATTTTATGACTACGAATCGCGCTAATTATACTAATTATTAATTCGTTAAATTCGTAGTGTTTAAATCATTTAATTAATAATCTCGTTGCATGTCTGCTATCTTCTGGCGCAGCTTGTTCATCTGCTCTTCCTGCAGAACGCGCTTGTACTCGATAGGCACTACCTGTACGAACTCCTCGCAGTAGTGGTTCCAGTTGTCGAGCATGCGTCCGGCGAGCGCAGAACCTGTATGCAGGTAGTGCTGACGGATGAGTTCGAGCAGTTCCTTGCGCGATACGCTGTCCTCAACCAAGTTGATTTCAACCATATCCATATTACAGAAGTAGTCGAAGTTATGCTTGCGATCCCATACATAAGCGACACCACCACTCATACCAGCAGCAAAGTTACGTCCTGTATCGCCCAGCACTACCACACGTCCGCCAGTCATATACTCGCAGCAGTGGTCGCCAGCACCTTCGATCACAGCGATGGCACCTGAGTTGCGCACACCAAAGCGCTCACCCACCTTACCATTGATATAGAGCTCGCCTGAGGTGGCACCATACAATCCGGTGTTACCGGCAATGATATTTTCCTCAGCGTGGAAATCCTCACCACTTCGGGCAGGAGGCAGAATCGAGATGCGACCGCCTGAGAGACCCTTGCCAAAGTAGTCGTTACACTCACCCTCAAGCTTCAGGTTGACGCCCTTCACGGCGAAGGCACCGAAGCTCTGACCGGCTGAGCCTTTGAACTTAATATTAATCGTGTTATCGGGCAGGCCAGCCTCACCATATTTCTTGGCAATGACACCAGAGAGCATGGTGGTTACGGCACGGTCGGTATTCTTGATAGCATAGTCGAGAGTCACCTCCTCGCCATCATTGATAGCCTTCTCGGCTGCCTTGATAATCTCCTCATCCTTCACACCAGTGACCTTGGTGAAGGCACCACGATCCCAATACAGAGCCTTGTCGGTAGCTGGCTTGTGGAGCAAGCGAGCGAAGTCGATGGTCTTCTGCTTGTCGGTAGCATGGGTAGTATCGACCTCAATCAGCTCTGTATGTCCGATAATCTCTTTGAGACTCTTCACACCAATCTCACTGAGGTACTCACGCACCTGCTCGGCCAGGAAGGTGAAGAAGTTCACCACATACTCTGCACGACCTTCGAAATGCTTGCGAAGCTCTGGGTTCTGAGTGGCGACACCCATCGGACAGGTATTGGTATTACACTTACGCATCATCACACAGCCCAGTACAATCAGCGGCAGCGTACCGAACGAGAACTCATCAGCTCCCAGCATGGCCATGATGATCACATCCTTAGCAGTCTTCAACTGGCCGTCGGTCTGCAGGCGTACCTGATTACGCAGGCCGTTGATGACCAATGTCTGCTGTGTCTCTGCCAGACCAATCTCAGGCGAGATACCTGCAAAGCGCATACTGCTGGCAGGGCTGGCACCTGTACCACCCTCGGCACCACTGATGACAATCAGGTCGGCCTTGGCCTTAGCTACACCGGCAGCGATGGTTCCTACCCCACTCTCGGCCACGAGCTTCACGCTCACGGCAGCTGTAGGATTGATATTCTTCAGGTCGAAGATGAGCTGAGCCAGGTCCTCGATCGAATAGATGTCGTGATGAGGTGGAGGTGAGATAAGCGAGATGCCAGGAATAGCATTACGCGTCTTGGCAATAATCTCATTGACCTTGAAGCCAGGCAGCTGTCCGCCCTCACCAGGCTTTGCACCCTGTGCCACCTTGATCTGTATCTCTTCGGCATTCACCAGATACTCGGCGGTCACGCCAAAACGTCCACTGGCAATCTGCTTAGTCTTCGAACTAAGACTAACGCCATCAACCTCTGAGTGATAACGGGCGTTGTCCTCGCCACCCTCACCAGTATTACTGCGTGCACCCAGTTTGTTCATGGCGAGTGCCAGTGCCTCATGGGCCTCGATGCTCAATGCACCGAACGACATAGCACCTGTTACGAAGTGCTTCACGATGCTCTCCACAGACTCTACCTCATCGATAGGTGTGGGCTTGGCTGCCTTCTTGAATCGGAAGAAGTCGCGGATGAAGATGGGGCTTTCCTTCTCATCAACGATGGCCGACCACTTCTTGAACTTCTCGTAGTTGCCCTGACGGGTAGCCAACTGCAACTGAGCGATGGTCTCAGGATTCCAAGCGTGCTTGATACCATCCTTACGCCAAGCAAAAAGGCCCTGGTTCTGCAACATGGTCTGCTCCTTTGCCTGCTCATGCAGACGGATGGCATCACGAGCGATCTCCTTCAGGCCTACACCACCGATGGTGCTCACCTCTGTGCCAAAGTAGCGGCGCAACAGGTCTTCACTCAGTCCAATGCTCTCGAAGATCTTGGCACCACGATAGGAGCGGATGGTAGAGATACCCATCTTCGACATGATTTTCTTCAAGCCCTTGTCCACAGCCTTAATGTAGTTCTTCTCGGCGGTAGCATATTCCTCCTGAATCTTGTGATGCTTCACCAAGTCGTCGAGGATGGCGAATGTCATGTATGGGCAGAGTGCGCTGGCACCATAGCCCAGCAGCAGGGCTGCATGCATCGTCTCGCGAATCTCACCGCTCTCAACGATCAGGGCTGTCTGTACGCGCTTGCCCACGCTAATCAGATAGTGGTGGACAGCACTCACGGCCAGCAGTGATGGAATGGCAGCATGCTTCTCGTCGATGTCACGATCGGAAAGAATAATGTAGTTAACACCCTCGTCAACACTGGCCTCGGCCTGATGACAGAGATCGTCGATGGCTTTTCTCAGGCCTTCCTCGCCTTGCGCCATCTCAAAGAGCATGGCCAGTTTCTGAGTCTTAAAGCCTTTATAACGGATGTTACATAATATATCAAGTTGTGTGTTGGTCAAAACGGGTTGTGGCAGACGAACCATCTTACAGTTGGAGGCATCAGGCGTCAGGATGTTGGTTCCTACCGCACCAATATACTCTGTCAATGACATCACTAGTTCCTCACGGATGGGGTCGATGGCAGGGTTGGTGACCTGTGCGAACTGCTGACGGAAGTAGTTGAACAGCACCTGTGGACGGTCTGAGATGACTGCCAGCGGTGTGTCGTTACCCATGGCAGCGACAGGCTCCTGACCGGCTGTAGCCATCGGGATGATGGTCTTGTCGATATCCTCCTGACCGAAGCCGAAGGTGACGAGCTTCTGCTCCAGGTTCTTCACACCGTTCTCCACATGGCGTCCGCTCTTCAGCTTCTCCAGCTGTACGCGGTTCTCATTCAGCCACTCACGATAAGGATGGGCCTTGGCCAACTGCTCCTTGATCTCACCATCGTAGTAGATCTTTCCCTCCTGAGTATCGATGAGCAGGATCTTACCAGGCTGCAAGCGTCCTTTGCTGACCACATCGCCCGGTTCGAAGTCCATCACGCCAACCTCGGAAGCTACCACCATCATACCGTTCTTGGTAATGGTATAGCGACTGGGGCGCAATCCGTTTCTATCGAGCATACCACCGGCATAACGGCCATCACTGAACAGCAGGGCGGCAGGACCGTCCCACGGTTCCATCAGGATAGAGTGATACTCGTAGAACGCCTTCAGGTCCTCAGAAATCGGGTTCTTATCATTGAAGCTCTCTGGCACTAGGATAGCCATAGCCTGTGGCAATGAGAGTCCGCTCAGCATCAGGAACTCGAACACATTGTCGAGACTGGCCGAGTCGCTCATGCCTTCCTGAACGATGGGGCGCAGGTCCTTGATATCGCCCAGTGCCTCACTGTTCAGCACACTCTCACGAGCCTTCATCCAACCGCGGTTACCACGAATGGTGTTGATCTCACCGTTGTGGGCCAACAGACGGAAGGGCTGTGCCAGCTTCCACTTGGGGAAGGTATTCGTAGAGAAGCGAGAGTGAACCAGTGCCAGTCCACTCGTAAAATAGTCATTCGAGAGATCAGGGAAATAACGACGCAACTGTCCGCTGGTCAGCATTCCCTTATAGATAATATTCTTGTTCGACAGTGAACAGATGTAGAAATCCTCGTTATCAACACGGTTCTCAATGCGCTTACGTACCTTATATAATATACGCTCGAACACAGGCACATTCTCGTCGGCAATACCTGTAACGAAAATCTGTTTGATGTCTGGTTCCACCTCACGAGCTGCTGCGCCCAGTACCTCGGGATTAGTAGGCACTGCACGCAGATGCATCAGGGTCAGTCCCTCGCGCTCAATCTCCTCAATCATCACGCTGAGAATGTCGTGCTGCGCCTTCTCATCTTTGGGAAGGAAGACCAGACCCGTGCCGTACTTTCCTTTCTCGGGCACAGGGATACCCTGCAATAGAATAAACTCATGGGGAATCTGTACCATAATACCGGCACCATCACCAGTCTTGTCGCGTGTCTCAGCACCGCGATGTTCCATGTTTTCCAGCACCTTCAGTGCATTGTCCACCAAATCGTGACTCTTTCCGCCGTGGATATTCACTACCATTCCCACGCCGCACGCATCGTGCTCATAGTCGCTCTGGTAGAGTCCCTGTTGAACACGTTGTCCGTCTTGTGCTTTCTCTGTCTCTTGAAAATTACAATTCGTCATATTATCCTCGATTAATCTTTCTTTTTGACAAAATTTGACGGCAAAGGTATGACATTTTGCTATTAATAAACATAAATTACTATACGTTTTAATCTTCATTTTGCCACAAACTTACAATTTGTAATCATTATTAAGTTTTTTGATTGCAATTTGTAAGAAAAACGTGTTCGTTTTACAACAAATTCAAACCCCTAAAAATTTTTCATATCAAAACGAAGGACATCCTTTTCGTATATAATAAAAAATAGTTACCTTTGCAGTCCATAAAATAGAATAGGTTTTATGGAAACAAAGTACATTTTCGTTACAGGCGGTGTCGTTTCTTCACTTGGCAAGGGAATCATTTCCGCTAGCATTGGTAAATTGCTGCAAGCACGCGGCTATAAAGTAACTATTCAAAAGTTTGACCCGTATATCAATATCGACCCAGGTACGCTGAACCCCTACGAGCACGGCGAGTGCTACGTAACGGTTGACGGTATGGAGACTGACTTGGACCTGGGCCACTACGAGCGTTTTACGGGAATACACACCACACGAAACAATTCAATAACGACGGGGCGCATCTACAAAACAGTGATCGATCGCGAGCGTCACGGTGACTATCTGGGCAAGACAATCCAGGTAGTGCCACACATCACAGACGAGATCAAGCGCCGCATGCTGCGCGAGGATGAGAAGGAGGAACAGCTGGACTTCGTCATCACAGAGGTAGGCGGCACCATCGGTGACATAGAGAGTGCACCATTCATGGAGGCTATCCGTCAGCTGCGCTGGCAGTTGGGACGCAACGCAGTATGCGTTCACCTGACCTACGTGCCCTATCTGAAGGCTGCTGACGAGCTAAAGACAAAGCCCACACAGCACAGTGTGAAGGAACTGCAAGGCATGGGCATACAGCCTGACATATTGGTACTGCGTACAGAGCGCCATTTGGATGATGGTATGAGGATGAAGGTAGCATCATTCTGCAACGTTGATCTGGAGTGTGTAGTGCAGAGCGAGGACATGCCAAGCATCTACGAGGTGCCAGTAAGCATGCAGCATCAGGGACTCGATGCTGCTATCATGCGCAAGATCGGCATCCCCGTAGGCGAGACACCAGCCATGAAGCCCTGGCACGACTTCCTCGACAAGCAGCGCAACGCCAAGCGCGAGATACATATCGGACTGGTAGGTAAGTACGACTTGCAGGATGCCTATAAGAGCATACGTGAGAGTCTGAACCTTGCCGGTATATATAATAATGTGAAAGCCAAACTGCACTTTGTGAACAGTGAGGAGATTACCAAACAGAACGTGGCTGAGAAGCTTAACGGACTGCAGGGCATTGTGGTATGTCCTGGCTTCGGACAGCGTGGTATCGAAGGCAAGATCATCGCAGCCGAATACACTCGTACACACGACATCCCGACCTTCGGTATCTGCTTAGGCATGCAGATGATAGTGATTGAATTCGCACGCAACGTATTAGGATACAAGGATGCCAACAGTAGTGAGATGGACGCAAAAACGCCACACAACGTGATTGACATCATGGAGGAGCAGAAGAACATCACCCAGATGGGCGGAACGATGCGACTGGGTGCCTACGAATGCGAACTGGTAAAGGGAAGCAAGGTTTACGAGGCCTACGGCGAAGAGACGCTAATCAAGGAGCGCCATCGCCACCGCTATGAGTTCAACAATAAGTATCAGGAGGAGTTCGAGAAGAACGGCATGAAGTGCGTGGGCATCAATCCTGCTGCCAATCTGGTAGAGATCGTAGAGATCCCTGAGAAGAAATGGTACATCGGCACACAGTTCCACCCAGAATACTCATCTACCGTACTCAATCCCCATCCCCTGTTTATGAGCTTTGTCAAGGCTTGCGCGCTTTAATTGATAATTGAAAAATTGATAACAGATAATTAATGGAACAACTGAAGCATGAATGCGGCGTAGCAATGATCAGATTGCTGAAGCCACTTGACTACTTCGAGAAGAAATACGGCACTTGGGCCTACGGTTTCAACAAGCTCTACCTGATGATGGAGAAGCAGCACAACCGTGGACAGGAAGGCGCGGGTATCGCCTCTGTATGCCTAAACAAGGAACCCGGAACAGAATATATGTTCCGCGAAAAGGCCGAGGGCAAGGATGCCATCACAGAGATCTTTTCGCGTGTAACACAGGAGATGGCAGGCGAACTATACATGGGACACCTGCGTTACTCCACCACAGGCAAGAGCGGACTGACATTCGTCCACCCTTTCCTACGCAGAAATAACTGGCGCGCAAAGAACTTATGTCTGTGTGGAAACTTCAACATGACCAACATAGACGAGGTATTCAACTTCCTCACAGCTCAAGGACAGTCGCCTCGTATCTATGGCGATTCATACATTACGCTAGAACTGATGGGACACCGTCTGGACCGCGAGGTGGAACGACTGTATGCAGAGGCAAAGGAAAAAGGACTGGAGGGCATAGACATCACCAACTACATAGATAACCACGTGCAACTGGCCAACGTACTGAAGACCACCATGATCCACTATGATGGCGGTTATGTGATGTGCGGACTGACTGGCAGTGGTGAGATGTTTGCTGTACGCGATCCCTGGGGCATACGTCCCGCTTTCTTCTATCGCGATGAAGAGCTGATCGCCCTAGCCAGCGAGCGCCCTGTACTACAGACTACATTTGACATTGATCGCGAAAAAGTGTTTGAGCTGATGCCCGGCCAGGCACTGATAGTACACAAGAACGGAGAGAGCCAACTGATACAAATCATGCCTGCCCAGAAACTGAGTGCTTGTTCGTTTGAACGCATCTACTTCAGCCGTGGCTCCGATTGCGACATCTATCAGGAGCGCAAACGACTGGGCGAGCAGTTGACACCAGCCATCATGAAAGCCATCGATAACGATGTGGATCATACGGTATTCTCATACATCCCCAACACTGCCGAGGTGGCCTACTACGGCATGACCGACGGTGTGCGCAAGCAGCATGGCGATGTGAGAACGGAAAAGGTGGTGTGGAAAGATATCAAACTGCGCACCTTTATCTCTACAAATAGCGAACGTAACGACCTGGCTGCCCACGTCTACGACATCAGCTACGGATCGCTCGAACAAAACGTAGACAACCTGGTGATCATCGACGACTCCATCGTTCGTGGCACCACACTGAAGGAGAGCATCTTTAAGATTCTGGACAGACTGCATCCTAAAAAGATTGTCATGGTAAGCAGTTCGCCACAGATCCGCTATCCGGATTACTACGGCATTGACATGGCTCGTCTGGAAGAGTTCTGTGCCTTCCGCGCTACGATGGCACTGATTGAGGAACGAGGCATGTGGCAACTGGTCAATGACACCTATCTAGCTTGCAAGCATGAGCTACAGAAGCCAAAGGAGGAGATGCAGAACTGCGTGCGTGCCATCTATGAGCCTTTTACCGTTGAGGAAATCAACAACAAGATTGTGGAAATGCTGCGCCCAGAGGGGATGCAGGCTCCTATCGAACTTGTCTTCCAGAGTATCGAGGGACTACACGAGGCTTGTCCTAACCATCCAGGTGACTGGTATTTCACAGGTCGCTACCCCACCCCCGGCGGTACGCGACTCTGCAATCAAGCCTTCGTAAACTACATAGATAACAAACAGAAGAAACAATAATAAATGATGATGAGACAAGCAAAATTGATTCTCAGCGACGGAACGGAGTTTTACGGACATTCGTTCGGCTACGAAGCTGAAACTGTTGGTGAGGTAGTTTTCAACACCGCCATGACAGGTTATCCAGAGAGTCTGACCGACCCCAGCTACGCAGGACAGATACTGGTGAGCACCTATCCACTGATTGGTAATTACGGTGTACCCGACACAGGTATCGGCAGCAATGGGCTGCCCTTGTTCATGGAGAGTGACCGTATTCATGTGAAAGCCTTGATTGTGGCCGACTACAGTGAAAACTATTCACACTGGAACGCGAAGGAGTCACTGGCAGAATGGCTGAAGCGTGAGCAGATTCCTGCCATCACTGGCATCGACACCAGAAGACTTACGAAGGTACTGAGAGAACACGGTGTGATGATGGGAAGGATCATTCTCGAGGGAGCAGCAACGGAATCACAGCACACCGAACAAGACTACGGCGCAGTGAACTGGGTAGAGAAGGTGAGCTGCAAAGAGATTGTTCGCTATAATGAAGGAGCCGACAAGAAGGTTGTCCTCGTTGACTGTGGCGTCAAAGCCAATATCATCCGTTGTTTGATCAACAGAGGCGTTGAGGTGGTTCGCGTACCTTGGGACTACGACTTCAACGAACTGGAGTTCGATGGTCTTTTCCTTGCAAACGGACCTGGCGATCCAGAGCAGTGCAGCAAGACAGTGGAGCATATCCGCACATTCCTTAACAATAAAGAAGTACGTCCCTGCATGGGTATCTGTCTTGGCAACCAACTACTGGCTCGAGCTGCAGGTGCCAAGACGTATAAACTGAAATACGGTCACCGTAGTCACAACCAACCTGTACAGAGAATTGGTTCGACACAGTGCTTCATCACCTCACAGAACCACGGCTACGCAGTAGATGACTCTACCCTTCCTAAGGATTGGGAACCACTATTCGTAAACATGAACGATGGTTCTAACGAGGGTATCCGTCACAAGAGCAACCCTTGGTTCTCAGCACAGTTTCACCCAGAAGCTTGCTCAGGCCCTACAGATACAGAATGGATGTTCGATGAGTTCGTAAAGAAACTGGAAAGCCAAAACACTTCTACAAGACTTGACGAACCCACAGGATCAGAGAAAACAGAACTCAACAAGACAGAATTGCCTAAGAAAGTACTCCTTCTGGGTTCCGGTGCCCTGAAAATCGGTCAGGCCGGTGAGTTCGACTACAGCGGCGCCCAGGCACTGAAAGCGCTGAAAGAAGAAGGCGTAGAGAGTATTCTTATCAATCCAAACATCGCCACCGTACAGACATCAAAGGACGTAGCAGACACGGTATATTTCCAGCCTGTAACTCCTGAGTTCGTAGAACGCGTCATTGAGAAAGAACGTCCTGATGGCATTCTTCTCTCGTTTGGCGGTCAGACAGCATTGAACTGCGGTGTGGAACTTTATCAGAAGGGAATCCTTGAGAAATACGGTGTCCGCGTATTAGGCACACCCGTTCAGGCCATTATCGACACAGAGGATCGCGACCTGTTCGTGAAGCGACTCGACGAGATTGGCGTCAAGACCATCAAGAGCGAGGCATGCAACACCATAGAAGAGGTGCAGCGTGCTGCCCACGAATTGGGATTCCCAGTGATTCTACGTGCAGCCTACGCCCTCGGCGGACTCGGCTCTGGATTCTGCGATAACGAGAAAGAGCTACTTGCTCAGGCAGAAGAGGCCTTCTCGTTCTCACCACAGGTACTGGTAGAAAAGTCACTGAAGGGATGGAAAGAGATAGAATATGAGGTGGTGCGCGACAAATACGACAACTGCATCACGGTATGTAACATGGAGAACTTCGACCCACTGGGCATCCACACGGGTGAGTCCATCGTAGTTGCTCCCTCACAGACACTTACCAACAGCGAGTATCACAAACTACGCGCACTGGCTATCAAAATCATCCGCCATATCGGTATCGTCGGTGAGTGCAACGTACAGTATGCTTTCGACCCACAGTCGGAGGATTATCGCGTTATCGAGGTCAACGCCCGTCTGAGTCGTTCATCGGCTTTGGCCTCAAAAGCTACAGGCTATCCATTGGCCTTCGTAGCAGCCAAACTGGGACTCGGCTATGGACTCTTCGAACTGAAGAACTCCGTAACAAAGACTACCAGCGCATTCTTCGAGCCGGCTCTCGACTACGTGGTGGTGAAGATTCCACGTTGGGACTTGACAAAGTTCCACGGTGTAAAGCGTCAGCTTGGTTCATCAATGAAGAGTGTGGGCGAGGTGATGGCCGTAGGACGCACGTTTGAAGAGTCGCTACAGAAGGGATTGCGCATGATCGGTCAGGGCATGCACGGATTTGTGGAGAATCACGAGATTAAGATTCCTGATATCGAGAAATCCCTGCATGAGCCAACAGACATGCGTATCTTCGTCGTATCAAAAGCGCTGAAAGTGGGCTACACCATCGAACAGATTCATCAGTTGACAAAGATTGACCGTTGGTTCCTGCAGAAATTGGAGAACATCGTCAACGTGGACCAGCAACTGAGAGAATACACACAGCTATCGGAGATGGCAGCATTCATGGAACCGTTAGAATTCATGGAATACTTAGAAGCTCCAGAATTCGTAGAGCTGCTATCCAAAGCCAAGGTTTACGGATTCTCTGACTTCCAGATTGGTCGCGCAGTTGGATTGGAGAACAACATGAATATGGAGCAAGCCGGTCTGACGATCCGACAGTGGAGAAAGGAACTGGGCATTATGCCGACAGTCAGTCAGATAGACACGCTGGCAGCAGAATATCCTGCTCAAACCAATTACCTGTATCTCTCCTACCAGTAAGAAAAAAGATACAGTAATGACTTCATTGATAAAAACAAAAAAGGAGGATTAGCAGTAATCCTCCTTTTTTATATACTATCATTGGCTAAGACTATCGTTTCAGCCACTTCTCGATTCTCTGCAAGGCCTCTTCAGTCTTTTCATGATCGCCGAAGGCAGTGAAACGTACATAGCCTTCACCCGCAGGTCCGAAGCCAACACCTGGTGTACAAACGACGTGTGCGCCATACAACATCTCCTCGAAGAACTGCCATGAGCCACTGGTCTCAGGGGTCTTTGCCCATATATAAGGTGCATTCTCGCCACCATAGCACTCAAATCCCAAGCCACGAAGAGTGACAAGCATCTTCTTGGCGTTCTGCATATAGTAGTCAATCGTTTCCTTTATCTGACGCTTTCCTTCTGGAGTATAGATAGCCTCAGCAGCACGTTGAGAAATATAACTTGTACCATTGAACTTAGTACACTGACGACGATTCCATAATGGATTCAATGGGATGCGCTCACCTGTGAGCGTAGCAGCAGTCACGTCCTTGGGAACAATCGTATAGCCGCAACGCACACCCGTAAATCCTGCAGTCTTAGAATAAGAATGGAACTCAATAGCACACTTGCGAGCTCCACGAATTTCATAGATGGAGTGCGGTATCTTATCATCCTGGATATAAGCTTGATAAGCAGCATCGTAAAAAATGAGGGTATCGTTCTTAAGCGCGTAGTTCACCCACTTACGAAGTTCTTCTTTTGTAATGACAGTTCCCGTGGGGTTGTTTGGATAGCACAGGTAGATAACGTCCACACGGCGATCGGGAATCTTTGGAACGAATCCGTTCTCGGCATTACAAGGCATATACATCACATTTGACCAACGACCATCTTCTCCTTTCCATCCTGCACGACCAATCATCACATTTGAATCGATATAAACGGGATAGATCGGGTCAGTAACACCAATGGAGTTGTCCCAACGCACCAGTTCTTGAATATTACCAGTATCGCTCTTCGCGCCGTCATTGATAAACACCTCATCGCGATCCAAATGAATACCACGAGGCAGAAAATCGTTTTTCAAGATTGCATCACGCAGGAAATCATAGCCTTGCTCAGGACCATACCCACGGAATCCCTGATGAGTAGCCATCTCATCGGCAGCCTTGTGAATGGCTTCGATAACGGCAGGTGCCAATGGTTGAGTAACATCGCCTATTCCCAGCGAGATAACATCCACCTTAGGATGCATAGCCTTAAAGGCATTCACCTTTTTGGCAATATCAGCGAACAAATAGTTGTTCGGTAGTTTCAGGAAGTGATCGTTTACTAATGCCATATTCTTTTCTATTAGATTTCAATTTCTCCATCGAACACGAAGGCGGCAGGACCTGTCATATAGACGTGATTATCGGATTCACGCCATTCTATATCCAAGGTACCTCCATCCATCACAATTCTTGAGTGTCGGCCAGCCCGCCCCGTGACACAGGCTGCTACAGCTGTAGCGCACGCACCCGTTCCACAGGCCTGAGTGATACCACTCCCCCGCTCCCAAACACGAACACGAAAAGCTCCGTCTGAAGACGGCAGCGGGGCTACGAACTCAATGTTACAACGCTGAGGGAAGGCGGGATGATGTTCCAATAAGCAGCCTTTTTCCTCCACTTCGTCAACATTATCCGTAAAAATAACAAAGTGAGGATTGCCCATCGACACGAAGGTACCTTCTCCTTCCCAACAATGAGGTTGGAACTGATCGGGATTATCGAACTGAGGTTCCAACATGTCAACGGTAACGCTCTCAACGATATTGTCCTTTACATGCAATTCAAGTGTCTTGACCCCTGAGAGCGTGAGCAAGCGGATACGCGTCTTAGAAGTGAGTCCTCTTTCATAAAGGTATTTACCAATACATCTTGACGCATTTCCACACATCATTGCCTCGGATCCGTCGGCATTAAAGATGCGCATAGAGAAGTCGGCCTCTGGTACGGTCGACCTACCAATCAACACTAAGCCATCGCTACCGATTCCCTTGTGACGATCACTCCAGGAGATAGCCGCTTGTTCAGGATTGGGTACATTATATAATATCGTATTGACATAAATATAGTCATTACCCGCTCCGTGCATCTTTGTAAATGGAACTTTCTCTCTCATATCGGATGCAAAGGTACACCGATTTGAAAGAAAACACAAGGAATAGTTTACATAATCGCCTTCCATTTAAGCAAAAGTAACAATTTGAAAGCAAATCAATGCTTTTTCCTTTCAGATTGTAAGCAAACAATATTTGGTATTTTCAAAACGGAAAGAAAACAAAACATTTCAAACCAAAAAGTAAGCATTTTTACTTGTTTAGCTTTCATTTTGCCTTAACTTTGCACCATGAAAACGACAAAGTGTCAAAGTTTATATTATTTAATTAGGTATTAAGGTATGAAAAAGATTGAAGCAATTATCCGCAAGACCAAGTTCGAGGAGGTGAAAGCTGCATTGCTATCATCCGACATCGATTGGTTTGAGTACCACGACGTTCATGGTATCGGACAGAGCCGTCAGGAGCGTATCTATCGTGGTGTACAGTACAGTACAGATGTGATTGAGCGTGTTGCAATTACCATCGTTTGTCGCGACATGTTCCTGGATCCCACCGTAAAGGTGATTCTTGAGGTAGCCCACACTGGTGAAGTTGGCGATGGCCGAATCTTCGTGAGCGACGTGATAGACACTTGGTCAATCCGTACTGGAGAGAACGGAGACACCGTTTTGAGAGATAAGAAATAAGGATAACTTAAAAGAATTAGGATTATGAACGAAATAGGATTTTCACTCGATACCGTTTGGATGCTATTAGCAGCCATGTTGGTTTTCTGGATGCAGCCCGGATTTGCCCTCTGTGAGGCAGGTTTTACCCGTAGTAAGAACACGGCAAACATCCTGATGAAGAACTTTGTCGACTTTATGTTCGGCTCACTATTGTTTTTCTTCCTAGGTTTCGGTTTCATGTTTGGTAGCGACACCCTCGGAGGCTTTATCGGAATGCCCAACTGGGGCGATCTGAGTTTTTACGAAAGCGATCTGCCCGTTGAAGGATTTCTGATTTTCGAGACAGTGTTCTGTGCTACCTCAGCTACCATTGTAAGTGGTGCAATGGCCGAACGTACTAAGTTCTCTATGTACCTTATTTACAGTGCAGTCATCTCACTGTTTATCTATCCCATTGAAGGTCACTGGACATGGGGAGGTGGTTGGCTCTGCAATGATGCTGCCGACAGTTTCATGATGACTACCTTTGGCGATGTATTCCATGACTTTGCAGGTTCAGCCATCGTGCACAGTGTAGGTGGTGTATTGGCTCTCGTTGGTGCTTTGGCACTTGGCTCACGTGTAGGAAAGTACAGCAAGGACGGCAAGAGCAACGCTATTCCTGGTCACAACCTTGCTATGGCTGCTTTGGGTGTATTCATCCTCTGGTTAGGATGGTTCGGTTTCAACCCAGGTTCTCAGCTGGCTGCCAGCGGTGAGGTAAACCGTATCGCTATCTCGCACGTATTCCTGACCACGAACCTTGCAGCAGCTGCAGGTGGTGTAGCTACGATGTTCCTCACTTGGATGAAGTATGGCAAGCCATCACTCTCACTGACACTGAACGGTGTGCTCGCCGGATTAGTAGGCATCACAGCTGGCTGTGACCTCGTATCTCCAGCAGGAGCGGTCATTATCGGTCTCGTATGCGGTATCGTACTTGTCTATGCGATTGAGTTCATTGACCACAAATTACACATTGACGATCCTGTTGGTGCTTCTAGTGTACACGGTGTATGCGGTATTCTTGGTACACTGATGACAGGCTTGCTGTCGACCTCTAACGGTGCTTTCTATGGTCACGGCTGGGGATTCTTCGGTGCAGAGTGTTTCGGTGTTCTGGTTATTGACCTCTGGGCAGTTGCATGTGGCTACGTACTGTTCTTCGGCATCAAGAAATTACATGGTCTGCGTGTTGACAAGCGCATCGAAGAAGAAGGTCTTGATGTTTACGAACATGGAGAGATGTGCTACAACTAATATTCTAAAAGGATTTGTTTCCACTCAATATTAATCCCATAAAAGAAAGGAAAAATTATGAAAAAGATTGTTTTAATGGCGATGATGATCGCTACAGGAATGAGTGCTACGGCACAGGACAAAGTAGAAACAACGATAAGTGGAGATATCGTAAGTAGCTATATCTGGCGTGGTCAAGATCTGGGAAGCGCCGCAGTTCAGCCAACGTTTGGCGTAGGATACAAAGGTCTTTCGCTGACCGCATGGGGCAACTACGGATTGGTAAATCCCGCAGATACGAAGGAGTTCGACCTGACACTGGCTTACACCATTGGTGGACTGAACGTTGGTGTAACCGACTACTGGTTCGACAGAGCAGGACTCGATCCTGATGCACGTTACTTCAAGTACGATGCTCATGGTACGAATCATGTATTCGAAGCAAACATCGGCTATGATTTCGGATTCGCATCAATACAGTGGTTCACCAACTTCTCTGGCAACGACTATAAGGAGGACGGAAAGAGAGCATACAGCAGCTATGTGGAATTAGCAGTACCATTCAAACTTGCTTCAGTAGACTGGACTGCTGCAGTCGGTGCCGTTCCCACTACCAGTGAAATTTACAAGACAAAAGACTTTGCTGTGACCAACGTATCACTGAAAGCCACAAAAGATATCAAAGTGACGGACACGTTCTCCATCCCTGTTTTCGGACAGCTTGTGGGAAACCCCTGTTCACAGTATGCCTACCTGGTCATTGGCCTAACGCTGCAGCCTTAATCTACCAGGTAAAACTCCTCTTCCTGCCGTGATGGCAGGGAGAGGCTTTTTCTGTTGAAATAATTTTTGAGAACAAAAATGAAGATAAAGAAACGTTGGATTATCCTGATGACGGCCATCACCTTAATAGCCGTTGCTGGAATTTTCGTAGGCGAACCTACATTCGAGTGTGATTGGTCGGTAATCTCCGCTGCAGATGTGGCATGGTTGATTACGGCCACTATTTTCGTATTGATGATGACACCAGGACTGTCGTTTTTCTATGGTGGTATGGTTGGAGCAAAGAATGTCATTTCAACGATGCTTCAATCATTTATTGCGATGGGACTGATTTCGGTTTTATGGGTAGTCATAGGCTTTTCGCTTTGCTTTGGCGATGACATCGGTGGCGTGATTGGCAATCCGCTGACATTCCTAATGTTCCAAAACGTAGGAGCTGAGGTCTATACTACACCAGCAGGAAATGTATTGGGTGGTGCAACAATACCATTGGCACTTTTTGCCCTATTCCAGATGAAGTTCGCCATCATCACCCCATCACTGATCACAGGATCGTTTGCAGAGCGTGTACGTTTCTCTGCCTACCTGTTCTTCATGATGTTCTTTTTCTTCATTATTTATTGTCCATTAGCACACATGACATGGCATCCCGAGGGATTGTTCATGAAATGGGGCGTCATCGATTTTGCTGGCGGTATTGTGGTTCATGCTTCCAGCGGTGTGGCAGCCCTCGCTGGTGCCATCTTTCTGGGACGACGCAAAGCAGATACCCGCAAAAGCGAGCCCGCAAATATTCCTTTCGTACTCTTAGGTGCTGCCCTGTTATGGCTTGGATGGTTTGGCTTTAATGCAGGATCTTCACTGCATGCCGATGGACAAGCCATCAAAGCATTCCTAAACACCAACACAGCTTCGGCAACAGCAATGATGACATGGATATTCTTTGACTGCCTACGTGGTCGAAAGCCATCTGCGATGGGTGCTGCAGTAGGTTGCGTGGTTGGTCTTGTCGCCATCACACCTTCTGCTGGATATGTCACTGTAGGGCAGAGTATCTTCATCGCCTTTGTCATCACGCTCATTTGTAACATTGCCGTCTATTGGCGCTCACATACCAGCATCGACGATGCTCTCGACGTATTCCCCACCCATGGCACCGGAGGTATCTTTGGCACGGTACTGACAGGTATTTTCATTCAGGAAGGTCTGATTGCCGGCACATGGGACGGTTTTATCATCTTCCTCTATCATCTACTTGCCATCGTTATCGTATTCATTTACACTTTCGGCATGAGCTGGTTGGGCTACAAACTTATCGACAGCCTCATACCCATGCGTGTATCAGTATATAGCGAAAAAGTCGGTCTCGACTTCTCACAACATGACGAACATTATGGATTGGCTCATATTGGAGAGCGCGAACTTGCTGAATACGAAGAGCATATCAGAGAAAAGAATCAGCAATAACAAAAAACTAAACATGAAATAGATTATGTGTGGAATCGTAGGAATATTTAATGTGAAGGAACAGTCGCAGGAACTGCGACAAAAAGCATTGAAAATGAGTCAGAAAATCCGTCATCGCGGACCTGACTGGAGTGGTATTTTCTGTGGCGGATCAGCCATTCTCGCCCATGAGCGACTGAGTATTGTCGATCCAGAATCAGGTGGTCAGCCATTATTCTCGCCTGACAACGAACAGGTACTTGCCGTAAATGGCGAGATCTACAATCACCAAGAAATACGCCGAAAGTATGCAGGCCAATACGAGTTTCAAACAGGTAGCGACTGCGAGGTCATTCTTGCACTTTATCGCGACAAAGGCATTAACTTCCTAGAAGATCTGAATGGTATCTTTGCTTTTGCCCTCTACGACAAAGAAAAAGATGATTTTCTGATTGCACGCGATCCTATCGGCGTCATTCCCCTTTATATCGGCTACGATTCCGACGGAAAGGTATATGTTGCTTCAGAACTGAAAGCTCTTGAGGGACAATGTGAGAAATACGAGCCATTTTTGCCTGGTCACTATTATTGGAGCAAGGAGCCTGGCATGAAGCGTTACTACAAGCGCGACTGGTTTGACTATGATGCAGTGAAAAACAATGCTGCCTCTGTGGAGAGTATCCACGATGCACTTACTGCTGCTGTCAAACGCCAACTCATGAGTGATGTACCCTACGGAGTATTGTTGTCTGGCGGCTTGGACTCTTCGGTTATCTCCGCCATTGCTGAGAAATTCTCGGAGCATCGTATCGAGGACGATTCGAAGACCAAGGCCTATTGGCCTCGTCTCCACTCATTCGCCGTTGGTCTGAAAGGGGCCCCCGATCTTGCAAAGGCCAAGATGGTTGCCGATCATATTGGTACCGTACACCATGAGATTAACTACACCATTCAAGAGGGGCTTGATGCCATTCATGACGTAATCTACTTTATTGAGACCTATGATGTAACCACCGTCCGTGCTTCTACACCTATGTATTTATTAGCACGCGTTATCAAGTCGATGGGTATCAAGATGGTACTCTCAGGTGAGGGAGCCGATGAGATTTTCGGTGGTTATCTGTATTTCCACAAGGCACCTACTGCCAAAGACTTTCATGACGAAACCGTTCGCAAACTCGGCAAACTTTATATGTACGACTGCTTACGTGCCAACAAGAGTCTCTCGGCTTGGGGCGTCGAAGGACGTGTACCGTTCTTAGACAAAGAATTCCTCGATGTAGCAATGCGCACCAATCCCGAAGCAAAGATGTGTCCTGGCAAAACGATGGAAAAGAAAATTGTTCGTGAAGCCTTTGCTAACCTACTTCCTGAAGAAGTCGCTTGGCGACAGAAGGAGCAGTTTAGCGATGGTGTCGGTTATTCATGGATAGATACACTTAAACAAATAACCTCAGAAGCCGTTACTGACGAACAAATGGCTCATGCTGCCGAACGATTCCCCATCAACCCACCAAAGAACAAGGAAGAGTACTATTATCGAAGCATCTTCGCTGAGCATTTCCCCAGCGAATCAGCGGCCAAAAGTGTCCCCTCAGAAGCCTCTGTTGCCTGTTCTACCGCTATCGCCCTCGAATGGGACGCAGCCTTCAAGAACCTCAACGACCCTAGCGGACGTGCCGTCAAAGGCGTACATGAGATGGCATATTCATAAAGCGGATTCCCCTTCTCTGTTCAATTAATAACAGACAAGGAAGTAAGACTTTTGTTCAAAATGAAGTTTCATTTGTCTATAATGGAACTTCATTTTGTCTTTTCATGAAAACAAATTACCTTTGCAGCCATGAAACCGATTTTGACGATAACAGGTAGCGATTCGACAGCAGGATCTGGTGTACAGGCGGATATTAAAACGATTTCCGAACTGGGCGGATATGCTATGTCAGCCATCACAAGTATCACCGTCCAGACGACATTGGGCATTCAGCAGTTTTATGACGTGCCTGCCACCATTGTCGCAGGGCAGATTGATGCTGTAATGAACGACTTTGAACCTGAGGTGGTGAAGATTGGCCTGATACGTCGCGAGGATACCCTCGAGGTTATCATCAAGGCACTACAGAAATACCACCCACGCCATGTTATTCTCGACTCAGTGGTACTTTCGTCACGTGGCGACACACTGATTAGTCGCGAGATGCAGGACGCTATCATTCAGCGACTACTACCGCTCTGCACGCTGGTTGTCAAGAAGGACGATGGGTCGATGCACGGTCTTTCCAACCGCTATGCCAGTGCAATGGCAGTATTTCTAAGTCAAGGGCTGTCGGCAGAAGAGGCAAAAAACAAGGCCAAGGCATACATTAACACACAGATGATGAGAGCTAACGACCTGCAAGGACGCAGCAGTGAGCTCTACAACGAATTGCTTGATGCCATCATAGAACACCATCGCAAGGCGAGTGATGTGAGGTTCTATGCCGATCTGCTCAATGTCAGCAGTCGCTATCTGGCACAGGTAACACGCCGCATCTCTGGCAAATCGCCTAAGGCTATTATTGATGATTATCTGATTCACGAAATAGAGTTGCAACTTAAATCGACGGATAACACTGTACAGGAGATTGCCTACAAATTCGGATTCTCCTCACAAGCACATTTCACCAAATTCTTTAAAAAACTAAAGGGCGTAAGTCCTTCACAATTCAGGAAAAAATGACACAAGACAGACAAAAACTAAACCGTGAACTCGCCCAGATGCTCAAGGGCGGTGTAATTATGGACGTGACTACTCCCGAGCAGGCTCGCATCGCCGAAGAGGCTGGTGCTTGCGCAGTGATGGCTTTGGAGCGTATTCCTGCCGACATTCGTGCGGCTGGTGGTGTGAGTCGTATGAGCGACCCCAAGATGATTCGTGGAATTCAGGAGGCTGTAAGCATCCCTGTAATGGCAAAATGTCGTATCGGCCATATCGCTGAAGCACAGATTCTGCAGGCCATCGAGATTGACTATATTGATGAGAGCGAGGTACTATCGCCAGCCGACAATATCTATCATATCGACAAGACGAAGTTCGATGTACCTTTCGTCTGCGGTGCCAAGAACCTAGGCGAAGCTCTGCGTCGCATCGCTGAAGGAGCCACGATGATCCGTACTAAAGGTGAACCTGGTACGGGTGATGTCGTTCAGGCCGTCAGTCACATGCGACTGATGCAAAGTGAAATCCGTCGACTTGTCAGCATGAGCGAAGACGAGCTCTTTGAGGCTGCCAAGCAGTTGCAGGCGCCCTATGAATTAGTTAAGTTCGTTCATGAGAATGGCAAATTACCAGTGGTAAACTTCGCTGCTGGCGGTGTTGCCACACCTGCCGATGCAGCACTGATGATGCAGTTGGGAGCAGAAGGTGTGTTCGTAGGAAGCGGTATATTCAAGAGTGGCAACCCCCGCAAACGTGCTGCAGCAATCGTTAAAGCCGTGACCAACTATCAAGATGCCAAGATGTTGGCCGAACTATCCGAAGATATCGGTGAGGCAATGGTTGGTATCAACGAACATGAAATCGAGCTTCTCATGGCCGAACGAGGTAAGTAACGAACGAAGCAAGAACAAAGCCGAAAATGAAAATAGCTGTTTTAGCATTACAGGGAGCATTTGCCGAGCACGAGCAAATGCTCCACCGTTTAGACGTAGAGACATTTCAGGTGCGCCAGTTGGCCGACTGGCAACAATCAAAGGACGGACTGATTATCCCTGGTGGCGAATCGACCACACAAGGCAAGCTGCTACACGACCTTGGACTGTTCGACCCCATTCGCCAAGCCATCAAAGATGGGCTGCCCGTCTTTGGTACCTGTGCAGGACTGATTCTTCTCTCGCCCATTCATCTGGCTACGATGGATATCGACGTGCAACGCAACGCCTATGGTCGGCAGTTGGGTAGTTTTCAAACGAAGGCACAAGTAAAGGGCATCGGAGAAAACATTCCCATGACCTTCATCCGTGCCCCCTATATCAACAAAGTCCTTTCCTCCGATGTTCAAATACTTGCTGAGGTTGACAAACACATCGTAGCTGCTCGCCAAGGGAATCAACTCGTCACCGCCTTCCATCCGGAGCTTGATAACGATTACCGCATTCACAAGTATTTCCTCAATTACTGTAAGGAAACTACAGCCGTTTAAATGCTCAATTCATTGAGCACCGTGATAAGACGTTTATCGAAACGCTTGTCAGTGCGAATACACTCTGAGAAAGGTACATACACAATATCATTATTGCGGTAGCCAATCATCACGTTGCGTTGTCCCTGTTTGATTGCTTCAATGGCACCAACGCCCGTGCTGCTTGCCAAGATGCGATCGCGTGCTGAAGGGCTACCGCCACGCTGCAGATGTCCAAGAATAGATACTCTCACATCAAATTCAGGGAACTCGTGTTTTACACGGTCGGCATAGTAAAGAGCACCACACTTAGGACTCTCAGACACAATGACAATACACGACTTCTTTGACTTACGAATACCGCGAGCCATGAACTCCGCTAATTGGTCAACATCTGTAGTTTCCTCTGGCACGATGGCAGCCTCGGCACCACAAGCAATAGCACAGTTCTGAGCCAAGAAGCCGGCATCACGTCCCATGACCTCAACAAAAAAGATGCGTTCGTGAGAGTTTGCAGTATCGCGAATACGGTCAACACACTCCATGATAGTGTTCATTGTTGTATCATACCCGATAGTAGCATCCGTGCCATAAAGATCATTGTCAATAGTGCCAGGCAGACCAATACAGGGGAAATCGAACTCCACGCCGAAATTCCATGCGCCCGTCAGCGAGCCGTTTCCACCAATGACAACCAAAGCATCTATTTCCTCCTTCTTACAGGTTTCGTAAGCTTTCTGCATACCTTCGGGAGTCATAAACTCTTTGCTTCGAGCTGTTTTCAGGATGGTTCCGCCACGAGTTATAATACCACTGACATCCTCAGTGGTCAAGGTCTTCACCTCGCCCTTAATAAGTCCGTCGTAACCACGATAAATACCTTTAATAGTAAACCCATTGCAAATACCAGCACGTGTTACGGCACGAATGGCAGCATTCATACCAGGTGAGTCTCCTCCTGATGTCAAGATACCTATTGTTTTAATCTTATTCATACACTATCCTTTCTAACAAATATAAACAACCTTTTTAAACTTCTATCTTATTAAATTTCGGTGCAAAGGTAGTGATTATTAAGGAAATAATGCCATAAAAGCACTATCTTTGCAAACAGAATTGAGAATATTTAATATATGCCAGAAGAACAACGGACATATATTGCCATCGACCTGAAGTCATTTTACGCTTCAGTAGAGTGTGTGGACAGAGGACTTGACCCACTGACCACCAACCTCGTAGTGGCAGATGTGTCGAGAACGGAGAAGACTATCTGCCTGGCAGTTTCTCCATCTCTTAAGAAATATGGCATTGGTGGACGCGCCCGACTTTTCGAAGTGGTTCAGAAAGTACGCGATGTCAATAACGAGCGCAGAAAAGCGGCTGGATGGAGGATGACAGGCAAATCATTCGATGACCAAGAACTACAGACGCATCCAGACCTTGAACTCGACTATATTGCCGCGCCACCACGTATGGCTCACTACATTGAGGTAAGTAGCAAGATCTATCAGACTTACCTAAAATATATTGCTCCAGAAGACATACATGTTTACAGCATCGACGAGGTGTTCATCGATGTAACAGCCTATTTGCATACTTACAAAACAACCGCTCACGAGTTGGCTATGAAGATGATTCGTGACGTACTGGCCGCTACAGGCATCACAGCAACAGCAGGCATCGGTACAAATATGTATCTCTGCAAGGTGGCAATGGATATCGTAGCGAAGAAAATGCCTGCAGACAAAGATGGTGTACGAATAGCTGAATTGGACGAAATGTCATATCGACGTGAACTTTGGGACTATCGTCCTCTGACTAAATTCTGGCGTGTGGGGCGTGGTATTGCAGAGAAATTAGCAATCTACGGTATTGACACGATGGGTAAGTTAGCCCGAATGTCAGTGCAAAACGAAGGATTGCTTTACCGAATGTTTGGTGTAAATGCTGAGTTATTGATAGACCATGCCTGGGGATGGGAACCATGTACGATGGAGGCAGTGAAGGCATATCGTCCTGAGACAAACTCTTTCAGTAGCGGACAGGTGCTTCAAGAGCCTTACGATTTCAAGAAAGCTCGCGTAGTGATACAAGAAATGGCTGAAGGAATGGCGCTCGACCTTGTATCAAAACGTTTGGTAACCGACCAACTGGTACTGACCGTAGGCTATGATGCAGAATGTCTGACACGTCCTGAAATTCGAGAAAAATATCATGGTGCAATCACCACCAACTACTACGGAAAGGCTGTGCCGAAACATGCTCACGGCAGTTTCCATTTTGAAAAGCCCACGTCATCATCACGCCTTATCATGGATGGTGCCACAGAGTTATATGACCGTTGTGTAAATCCCGACTTGCTCATCCGCAGACTAAACCTGACTACCAACCATGTGGTATCAGAAGCATCAGTATTATCACAGAAGGACGCTCCCCAACAACTAGACCTCTTCACCGACTATGAAGCTTTAGAAAAGCAACGT
>Ga0265298_10002292_pt1 | contig 26878 bp, 38 predicted proteins | sample AusTroGonzalo_MG_3_FD_193486 | JGI IMG/M metagenome (GOLD analysis project Ga0265298, IMG submission 193486) | Bovine rumen microbial communities from tropical cattle in Woodstock, Queensland, Australia - Gonzalo_01 | ecosystem: Host-associated > Mammals > Digestive system > Stomach > Rumen ...
ACCGGCGTAATGTGCGACCGGCACAGTCTTCGACACGAGTACGCGACCGTCCTTTTCGACGCGAAAGTCGACACCAAAGTCGCGGCCGAGATGATGGGCCACGACGAGGCGGTCATGCGCGACATTTATACGCATATCCGGGAGTCCCGGCGGACTAATAAAACGGCCGCCCTCAATCGGTATGCTTCCAGAAAATTTGTCAAAATGTTGTCAGATAAGCCTGCAGACGTTGATATATAAGGATTTTTATATGCCTTTTAAGCAGGGTGTCCGGAGTTCGAATCTCCGCTGGGTCACCACGGAAAACCCTTGATTTACAAGGGTTTTTTCTTTTTCTCTAAAAATGTTCACTTCGCAAAAATAAGCAAAAATGGGCATATTTTAGCATAAATGTGTGGTCAAAATGTAGTCAGAAATAAAAGACCCGCCTGCCATCCGTAGAAGACAGGCGGGTAAGAAAGGAGGAAACGCCCCTCAAGGGCCATAGCATGGGATCACTTGTTTTCAAGGTCGGCGATCCGGTGGTTGGCGACGTCTATCTTCTCGTCCACCACGGCCGCCCGCTCTTCGAGCGCGTAGATCCGCTCGACGGCGTTGTTGTGCAGCTCCACCTTCCGCTCCAGCTGTTCGACGCGGTACAGGATGAGTGCCGTGCTTTTTTTGTTCGCTGAATACGCGCCGACGATCGTGCCGGCGCAGGCGAACGCTGCGACAATGACGGCGCTCCAGAAGTTACCGTCCATCGCTCTCCGCCTCCTCGACCTCCGGCAGGCCCGTCGCCAGGCTCGTCAGGATGGAAAGTATAGCCGCCAGGACGGACGCGGAGGCCACGACGGGCCAGTTGACGTCCTCGATCAGGGCCGTCGTGCCGATGGTAGCGACGGCTGTCTGCGCCAGCGTTCTGATCGCACGGATGCCGGCGGCCAGGAAAAACCGTTTCCAGTCTTTTCTCATTTGCCTATCACCGCCCTCTTGCACATGATCGCGGACTCGAGCCGGGTCCCGTATACCATCGGCCGCGTGGCGTCGGTTATACCGGCGTCCTTGGCCTCCTGGAGCTCCTCTTCCGCCCAGCCGGGGCAGTCGAGCTTGACGCGGTACTCATACACGCAGCCGTCCAGCTCTTTGCCGAGGGCCTTCCGGTCCTCCGGACTCGCGCCTTTTATCAGCTCTATGAGCTTTGATACATCCATATCCTCATCCTCCTCAAATAGCGGCCGGCCGTAGCCGAGGATCCTGTAATAGCGCCGCAGGTAACACTTCCGGGCGACGCCTCCGCCGTTGGCGACCACGCCCGTCTCCGCCGAGGTGTTCCCCTCGACCGTGTAGACGTAGTCGTCGTCGACGTCCACGACGAGCCCGGTGTGCGCCGGATCCACGCCGTTCGCTTTCGCAAAGAATATCTGGTCGCCGATCTTCGGCTCGTGGTACCATCTGTCCATCTTTTGGTACTGAATGATCGCGTCATCCACCAGGCTGTCGTATATGCCGTGGTTCTTCATCTTGGCGGCCGCCGGCTCGCCGTACGCCTTTATAAAGCACCAGTCGACGAACGTGGCGCACCAGGCGCCGTACTGCACGTACACGGCGAACCAGTCCAGCTGGTCAAGCTCGTATGCGTACTTGGTCACATTGTCGTGGCCGGCTCCGTCGATCTTGTACCAGATGCAGGCCGGGTTCCGCATGTAGGCGTCCCGGCTCTTTTCTAAATAGCCGACCTCGCCGATCGCGATGTCGACGACTTTACGCGGATCCATATTTATCCCACCCCTGCGGATAGGCTGACGGCGCGAAGACGTTGTTGTCTATCTTGCTGACGTAGGTCTCGCCGCCTTCGGTGCAGCAGTCGCCGGTCATGTACGGACTCGTCGACAGGGCGATGAACGGCAGCGCCTTCGCCGGGTCTTTTGACCACTTGAAGCCCCACTGCGCCGGCAGCTCCTCCGGCTCCTGCGTGTATATCGTGCTATCGTAGGGCTGCAGCAGCCTCACAATGCGCCCGGCGGTCGAGCGGCATGTAAACCCGGCCGTGCGCTGCAGCATGTTCCTGCGCTCGCAGGCGGCCTTAAAATCCGGTATATAGTCCTCGCTCTCGTAGAGCTCGGTGCCGGTCATCTCGCCGGCCTTCGCCTGGATGCCTTCGGCGATGTTCTTGCCGTAGCGCCGCATGACGTCGAGGACGTATTCTCTGTTATTCAACATCATTCACCCCGTTCCTGATGGCCTCGGCCAGCTCGTCCCAGACGGAGCCCTCCGGCTCCGGTTCGGGCTCCGGTTCTGGTTCGGGCACGGTGCCCGCCGTCATGGCGGTGACGATGCCCTCCTCGACGATGATGTTCACGAAGGGAAAGGTCGCCGGCAGCTCCAGCTCGTCCGGTATGACCGCCCAGCCTTCCGGGATCCCGACGGCAGCTTCGGCCGCCTGGTTCCTGTGGGCCCCGTTTTCAAGGGCTTCGATCTCGATGATCCTCATTTATTCCACCCCCAGGGCGATGTAATAATACGTCTGGCCGCTCGTGTTCATCTGCGCCTTTGCGCGGGTCGACGTGCTCGTGGTCGTGCTGGTCGTGATCCAGGACAGCATTTTGTCGTTCAAGCTCACCACGTTGTTCGTGGCCGCCGTGTTCGGGTTCTGCCACATAAAGCCGTCGCCCTGCGAGGTCGCGAAGGACCCGCCCGCCTGGACGATTATCACAAGCCGCGGCTTATATGAGAACGTCAGCGAGTTGGCCGTTCCGGATCCGCCGGAGCCGGCCGTGCCGGTGCCGGTATACGAGCCCGTCTCCACGTGGACGAGGCTGCTTGCTCCCAGCCCGGACAGCACCGTTGCCAGGGCCGTCAGCGCCTCCGTCGGGAGGTCGGGTGTCGTGCCTGTGAGAGCCGCGATCGCGGACGCGGTGTCGTCGGTGAGGAATGTCGCCTTGTTCAGCGGAGTGCCTGTCACCGTCGGGTCGTCCGCACGCGTGAAGTCGTAGGTGTTCGTCTGTCCCGTGACGGGAGTGAGCACCCACCTGTTCGGATGGTTAGCTATTCTATCCTGCATTATGCCTCACCTTCACCAGAGTAAATTTCGCCAGAGTAGTTGACCGCCAGTGCCGAGCGGATGAGTCCCATCCTCTCTGTTATCAGCAGGGCGAGTGCCGTGTGGATGTCTATGAGCACCTGCTCGATGCCGTTCGCTCCTGAATAGTCGAGCCTGTCCATCGAGTCGGGCAGCCATGCCGCCGAGGCGTTCGGGATCGCGGCCTTGATGAGCACCACATTGTTGAGATACCTCGCCATATGTGTCGTGGACGGTTTGCTCTCGTTGGTCCAATCGGTCTTTGTCGTGAGTGAATAGGACGACGGGTCGTAAGGAAGGGCGAACGCGGTGCTCCATGCCACCCCGAGGGATGTCGCGTATGCCCGCAGGTCGGTGTCCGCCTGTACTAATTCGCCCGAGACATAACCGACCGCCGTCTCGACTCTGTTCCAATCGGTATAGTTATATGCACCTCTCTGCACGGATGCCTGCGAATACAGTTGCTCGTCTGTGCTGTCCTGTAACCAGATGCCGTTGATATCTTCCAATGGGAATATGCCGTCGTCGTACTCTTCCCGCTCTTCCGCCGTCATGCCTTGCCAAGTCTTTTTTATTAACTCTTTCAGCCTGACGACATCAGACTCCATTCGGTCGGTGATAAGCTCGTCTATAATCATCTGCTCACCCACGCATTATTCCCGATACACTTCAACTTCAAACTGTTGTATGCCGTTGTGATGGTCTTGTTTGAAGATGCTCCGTTCAAAGTCACACCCGAAGCGGGTGATATTGTGACTGTGCTTGTACCCGTCCGCATGACTTCTATTTCCGTTCCAATATCTAGCCCCGTGGGAATTGTGATAGTTGTCGCACCCGTCACCAGTAACAGACAGGAATAATCATCTTTCGTTATCGTGTGCGCTGATGAATATTCCTTTATCGGTGCTGTCGCCTGTGACGGGTCAAGTTTGCCGATAGCATCCAAGGTGGCGAAGTCTGCGGGGAATGATACCTCCACATCACCGCTGTCCGCCCATATATTGTTCTCTCCGATTAGAGAAGAGATTTGCGTAGGAGTGAGGTCTATTTCAATTGGAGTAGCAAGTTTATAGCATATCTGCAAATTTGTAGTTCCTAGGTGCGATTTAAAGTCCTGTAAATTTGAAGAATAATTATCGTCATATACATAGAACCGCCCGTTGCTGTTTGCCGCTTGCCATCGACATCCGTAATTTGTAGAGCTTGTCTTGCACCAAGGATATAAATTCGACATATCATCTTGTGTTGCCGGGTTTGGCTGATATGCGTTTGTGATTCCTGTATCAAGCTGAAATGCCTGTGGATAACTGCCGCCGACATTTACCCAGTTTTCAGAGCCGTTAAATACAGCATATCCGTGTGTCACCGTCATCTTCCCGCTGACAAAATCCACCGTACCGCCGTAGTATGTATTGCCCAGTTGCAGGGTGTAGGTGTTGCCTGTGTAGGGTTCGTATGAGGTGGCGGTGGAACCGAGTTCTAGTTGGAAGTTCTTAACGTACATATCGCGGTTATTGCTTTTCAAGAATGTTATGCCAATAACCGTTTTGTCCAGCGCAGATACCGCGCTCAAATGCGTCCATGTGGTAGAGTTGCATTCAATAGGATATTGCACGGTGCCGTCTGAATAGACAAACTGAAAATATCCCGCCCGTCCAGACGCTCCATAATAATCCAAAGACATAACTGCACGACTAGTAGGCGGTATGCTTAATGTTTTCCCGCTTATATTTTCCGAAGCACCCTTTAAAGACCCATCGGTTTGGAGAGTAAAACTGTTATCTGTAAAGTATGTCGGATTCCACAGATTCTTCCCCGTATTAAATACATTAACACTAGACCACCCGCTTATAGTGCGGATGTTGGAAGGTGACGGGTCACCGCTTCCCGCCTGTTTGGGAAGTATGTTTGCGATGACATCCACGGGCATCCCGCTTCGGTTTCTCTTGAAAGTGGCGATTGCTCCGCCGATGGATACATCATTGCCGAAGGGATTGCCCGCAAGGGTGTTGACTTCGTTGATTGCGGAAACAAGGGATGATTTATCTGCTGTGGTAAGGTTAGAGAGCGAACCCGTGTTTGCCGCGGCGATGGCCTTTGCGAGTGCCGCATTAATCTGCTGTACTGTATAGTTGAGTCGTGCCATAATGTCACCTCGTGTAGAATATGAGACAGCATCCCGAACCGCCGTTGCCTCCGTTTTTGCCATTTGTGGGAAATTTCGCGACTATTGCCTTCTCCTGATCCATGCCTCCAGCCGGATCAAAGCCATTGAGCCGCATGATCCTCTCGACCACTTCCGGCGGCAGTTCATAGCTCGGCACCACGTCTTTCGGCGTAAGCCAAACGACGACAGCCTCACCGCCGCCGTCTCCGCCCGCACCGCCGAAGCCCGTGTTCGGTTTGCCGTTCTTGCCGTTCTCGCCGTCTCTCTGCCCTGTGAGGCCGTTCTGGCCATCCAGGGCGAAGATCATGTTCGTCAGCAGGTCAGCATACCCCGCCGGCATCCGGACGCCGTCAGCGGACGTATACGTCGCAGAGAAGGTGGCCGCGGTCGGCGATCCGGCCGCGCCCGCTGCGCCCTTATTGTCCGCCGGTCTGGGCCGGTACGACCATGTGCCGCCCTTGCCGCCGGTCCCGCCTGCGCCGATGGAGACCGAGAACTGCTGACCGTCGTTTATTTCGAGCGGTATCGTGTAGACCTTGCCGCCCTTGCCTCCGGCTCCACCGGCTCCGGAGTCTTTGTTCGCGGACAGATAGTACAGGGTCGCACCGTCTCCTCCGTCGCCTCCGTCGCCGCCGCCGATCAGGACCAGCGTGCACTCGGTCACGCCTGCCGGCATCTGGTAGCTGCCGCTCTCGTTGATGACGATGACATCGGTGTAAAGGGTGCCGCCGTTAGCCTGGAGACATTTGAGCGGCACGTTCGTCATGACGCCGTTGTCCAGCGTCAGCTGCTGCTCGAAGATCCTGGCCGAGACGTTAACGCCCGGTATCACTTCGACGGACACCATGTCGCCGACCTCGCGGCTCATGTCGCCGCGGGCCCGGAGCTCCAGCACGTCGCCGCCGTACTGCGTCAGAATGACCTGCGCGGCCATGGCTGCGTCGTTCGCGGTGGTTATGAACGGGTTCTTGACGTTGACCGTCGTGTCGCTGGCCTCCGCCGTGCCGGGCACGTTGTACAGTGTGCCGTTAATATCGAAAGACAGGAACGCGATATCGGTGTTGGCTCTGCTGTTGGCCACCGTGTTCTGCATCCTCATGGTGACGTAGTCCTGCGTCGTGTTGTTCAGCGCCTTTATATGCAGATAGCCCGTCACCGGATCGGAGACGGGGAAAGTGTTCGACGCCTGGCAGATAAAGCGGAGAAGATCTCCGCAGGTTATCTCGTCCAGATCTGACGAGCTGCAAGTGAGCGCTGTGCTGCCAAGGTCGCCGTCGATGGTATAGTGGCCCTCGAAGGTAGCGCCCAGCTGCCCGACGATCTCCGCGACCCAGCCGGCCAGCGTCGTCGGCTGCGTGCCGGCAAGCTCGAATTTACGGTCCGCCAGCAGACCGATGATGTCGATGAGATCCCACTGGATGGTGAGCCCGTCGTTCTGGAGCTGCCAGCCGAGGTTCTGCTGATAGTACACGCCGATGGCCACATACTCGGCCGAGTCGCCGGTCTGTACGCCGAGAAACAGCGGGACCGGCTGCCTGGCCACCACGCTCTTAAAAACGCCGGCTTTGTTCGCCGGGTCGAAACGCTTCGACGTGTTGTCGATAGTGATCGACGCGGACGCGTATGGGATGGTAAGGTTCGAGAAGTCGGCCTTCTGGATCACGTCCAGACGGAATATCGTCTCGCCGCCCCATACTTCCACGAAGCCCGGCAGGAACTCGACAAACCTGAAATATCGGTTCGGCAGGCTCCACTCGGTGACGGTGAGCACGAGCTTCGTCGGCTGCGTAACGGTAAAGCCCTCGAAGTAATACTCGCCCGCCTCCGGTTCCGCCGTGCCGGAGTAGAGCAGGCTCGAGCTGGAGTAGATGTCCAGCGAGAGCCGCACCGGATAGCCGTCCGCCAGGACGCCCGTCGGGGCGACCGTCACGACCTGCAGCGTCTCGACGCCGCTGATGTCGATCTCGAGTGATTTGTTCAGGCTGCAGTCGGCTCCGGACAGTGTGTCGCCGATCACGCCCTGCTCGCCTCCGCGGGTGAGCGGGTCGTCGGGGAAAATGGAGAAGGACCCGTCCAGAAGCCATCTGTTGTGCTCGCCGGTTGCGTAGACCTCGCCGGAGTAGCCGGCGTCGCGGTCGTACAGCTGGTCCGGGAACGAGTAGCTCGCGTCGTAATCGCCGGCGACGGCCGACACGTCCAGGTCCGGATCCGCCAGGTCGATGACGGCCTTCGGTACGATCTTCCGGGTCGGTGCGTTTATAGCGTCTTTATACGCCTGCGACGTCGTCTGCAATAGTCTCGACCCCCTCCAGCTCGAAGGCTATGTTGTGCCAGCGCCCCTCGGCCGCCTCGCCGAAGCCCTTCGAGAAGGCGAAGGTCGGCTGCGGGAAGGACGTGCAGCGGAAAAGGCCGGACCCCGTCGTCCCGTCCGGGAGAAGGAAACCGACCTGGACCTCGTTGCCCGCCCGGAGGTCCGTCAGGCATTTATTCAGTAAAAACGGCGTGAAGTAGTCGTACTCGTAGCGGATCTTGTAGACCTGGCCGCGCTTCTCGAAGACGAGATTGCCGCCCGCCATGCGGAGCATCTGGCCGAGGTCCTCTTTCCAGACGATGTACTTGTCGCCGCTTGTTTCGGGATAGGTCGTACCGTTTATTACGAGCTGTACCATACTTATCCCCCTTTAAAAGTCGTTTACGATGATCGGGTTCTGGGCGTTCACAAGGCGGAAGTCCTGCAGGGTCGCCCGATAGAACTCGCGGCCGTTGACGTTGAACACGATATTCAGATCGCCGTTGCCGTTGTAGCTCATCAGCGAGCCGAGGGCGTTCACGCCGTCCGCCATGGCCGACGTCAGGCCCGTGCCGCGCATGGCGCTCACGACGCCCGCGTTGGCCGTTGAGTCCGGATAGAGCGAGCTCATCGAGTCGGTAATATCTCGGGAGACCGAGGCGAACTCGTCCTCCCAGCCTTCGCCGAAACCTTCGGCCGATAACTGGCCCAGCTCCGCGAACCGGCGGCTCGGGCTGTGTATGCCCAGCCAGTCTTTGACTTTTTGGAGCACGTTGCTGAACCATTCCTTGATTTTGTTCCAGGCCCAGGTGAACTTGTCGGCCCAGCCCTGGATGAAGCCTTCGACCAGCTGGCCGCCCATTTCCACCATATTGATGAACGACTCGCCGAGGCCGAGGAGCAGCGTCTTCACTATGTCGTACGCCGCAGTGAGGATCTCGGGCAAATTTTCAAAAATTCCGAGGGCCAGCGCTAAAATTATGTCAACCGCGGCGGCCAGCAATTTTGGCGTATTTTCTGATATCGCAGTTACCAGTTTTTGGACTATTACAGGCGCCATTTCGAGGAGCTGGGGAAGGCATGAAATCAGGCCGTTCGCCAGCGCCAGCGTTATCTGGATCGCGGCGTCGATGAGCTGGTCCGCGTTAGAGATCAGGGCGTCGATGATGGTCAACAGGGCGTCGATCGCGATTGGGATGAGCGTCGGCAGGTCCGAGCTGATACTGTCCGCCAGCTGGAGCACTATCTCGATCCCGGCAGCGACCACGTCCGGCAGCATCGAAGTCATGCCGGTGATGAGCGTGCTCACGACCTCGGTCGCGATAGGCAGTAATACCGGGATAGAGCTCAAAACGCCGTCTGCCAGCGCCTTCAAGATCTGCGGCGCTGACTGGAGGACGGTGCCGGCGATCGTGGAGATCAGGCTGGAAAACATCGGGATTTTCGTGGTGATCTCGTCCAGAATAGACTGGAAACCGCGGGATATACGCGAACCCGCTGCCGCGTCGCCCGTCATCATATCGGCGATGCCGTTTGTGACGGCCGTCAGGCCCGGCAGGATGTCCGCCATGATGTTGTTTTTGAAGCCCTGGAACGTGCCCTGAAGCTTCGTCAGACTATCGTGGAAGGATGCGCTCGCCGCGATAGCGTCCTCGCTCATGACCATGCCGTACTTGTCGGCCTCGTCCATGAGCCGGTTGAGCTCCTCCTCGGTCATGTTGAACATCGGGGCCAGATCCTGGCCGGACTTGCCGAACAGGTCGTTGGCGATGGCTGCCTTTTCCGTCTCCGACTCGACATTCTGAATGCTCTTAACGACCGTTGCGAACAGGTCCTCGCGGCTCAAATCCTGGATATCTGCCATCTTCAGGCCGAGCCGGTCAAATATATCGACGGCGCTCTGGGTGCCGTTCTTCGCGTCGTCAAATTTATTGGTCAGTGTTTTGAGGCCGGTGGTTGCTGCAGACATTTCTGTGCCGCATATCTTCATGGCGTAGTCCCACTTCTGATATGCTTCCGTGCTCAAGCCGACCTTCTGCGAGTTTTTGTCTATCGTGTCGCCGATATTGGCCGTCTCCGTGGCCATGTTCCAGAGCTCTTTGCCCACCGCGGCGGCTGCCGTGGCGACGGCCGTGACGGCCGCAGCTGCGACCTCTGCGCCGGTCTTGAAAGCCTTGCCCAGCGTGTCGCCCAGCTTGGAGCTCTTTTTCTCGGCGTCGTCTGTCTCTTTGCCGAGGTTCTCGAGCGCTTTCGTGTTCTCGTCGGTCTGCCGTGTTGCCTTTGCGATGGCGGCCTCCGTCTCGTTGACGGCCTGCTGCCATTTCATAGTCTTTTCGTCAGACTCACCGTATGCCCTGGCAGACTCTTCGAGTCCCTTTTTTTGGAGCTCGAGCTTCTCATTCAGAGTTGAGATCGTGCGGTCGAGGACTTCGTTTTTCTTCGTGAGGGCCTCTTCAGACTGGGCGTTCCTGCCGAACTCCTCCGTGACGATCTTCATCTCGGAGCCCATGGTCTTTACGGCCTGGCTTACTGCGGACAGCTGGTCCCGAAACTCTTTTTCGCCCTCGATACCTATTTTCGGCCCTATATCAACAGACATTATCTCACCTCACATGCTGCATCTGCTCGAAGAGCGACCCTGTGGGCCGCCTTCGTTCGCGGGCGCCGTGCATGATCTGATAACATGCTATCTGATCGAACACGACGCCGAGCGGTAAATGGGACACCTCGGCGCGGGTCAGCCCTGCGAGATGTCCCATAAAATACACCCACGCCGAAGCTGCTATTCCTTCGGCGTGGCCACTGCGTTTTTTTCGACAGCCTCCACGGTGCGCTCGTTGCCGGCGCTGATCGCATGGAAGATTGCCGTAACAGCTTCCGGATCAGAGAGGTCTATCACGTCTCCGGCTCTGCATGGCAGCGGCGGCGGGCAGTCTATCCCGGCCACTTTGCAGTACTTCTGTCCCGCTTCGAGCAGGACGTCGAGGATCGTGCAGATTGACTTCACCGAGCTGTCTTTGATAGCGCTCTGCATTTGTTCCATGCTGCCGAACTCTTCGGTCAGCTTCTCGGTCGCCGATAGCGAAAAGCAGAGCGGGTAATCTTTGCCCAGAAGGTTGATATATGAGATCTTCATGCGTTCCCTCCTCTAAAAACGCACCGATCAGGTGGTAGCAGCGCTGGCTGCGAACTTGTCGGTGATGAACTGGATCGCGGCCGCCTGGGACGGGAACACGCGGGTCATGAACCACGGGTTCGTGCCGTCGCCTTCCTTGCCGATGACGGTGCCCACGATCTCGGGCGTCTGCCACTCGATCTGGTCGCCCATCGTCTGGGCCTCGATCTTCGGGAAGCTGAAGCTGACGTTGCGGAAGAGAACGACCTCGTGCTTGTTGCGGTCGTTGTTCTCCTGGCACCATCTGATGAACGCCACGCCGACGGGAGCGCTCTGCTCGTCGCCGGAATAGTCGAAGCCGCTGCCGACGACGGTCGTGCCGGCTACGGCGACGTTGCTGGTCTTCAGCGTGAGACCATAGAGGTCCGCGGCTGCCGCCTGGGAAAGACGGTCAAGCGTCAGGTTCAGCGTGCCGCCGGAGCCGGAATGTCCGTCTTTTTCGGCGATGCCGTTGTTGGCGTACAGCGGGTTGTCGTTCGGCTCGGTCTGCTCGAACGAGGCGCTGATTGCCTTGCCCATCTGCTGGACGCCCGCGTAACCGGTGACGACGCCATCAGCGACGGTTGCTTTGGAATAATAAACACCATAGAGGCCTATGCCTGCCATTTGTGTCACTCCTTACTTCATGTACTGGTTGATCTTTTCGTTGAGCGCCTTCTCAATGGCAAACTCCGCGGCCCTTTTGACCTTGTTGACCGCCGGCCGTATGAAGGCGTGCTTTCTTTTATACGATTTTCCGCTCTCCAGAACGCGGGCGATCAGGTCGAGGGGCGTGCCCTTCCGGTCGTAGCCGGAGAACACGACTTTCGTGTAGATGAACCCGTTATCGTTCTTAAAGCCTGTGAGGCCGATGCTGCGCCGCAGGTCGCCCTGTGTGCGCTTGTCGTCGCTCTCGGGGCAGTTTTCCTTGATAGCGTCTGCGACCATTCCTGCGGCGTCGTAGACCGCATACTTGCATATACCGGGAGCTGCCCGGCCGAGCTTTTCCAGCTGTTTCTGGTAGTCGGCTATGCCGTCAAACTTGATCGTAGCCATCAGACTTGAAACACCCACTCGTAATGCACGTAGCCGGTCTCCTCCTCGAACTGTATCGAGTTGAGATACCAGGCTATCTTCCCGTTGTTGAGAGCCGTCTCGATCGTCGTCTGCGGCGTTCCGGAGCCGTCCCGGGTGTAGTAGTCCACCGTGCCCTCGACGGCCTTCTCCGCGTGGATGTCGTCGCCGTAAAGGTCATTGGCTCCGTCCTCGGCGTAGACGCCGTGGTCGCCCAGAAGCTCTTTTGCACCCTTGGCCCATGCGAAGTGCGCGAAGGGCAGCTGCGTCGCGTCGAGTGCGTCTTTAAGTGTTTGCAGTGCCACTCGTCGTCGCCTCCTCTGTCGTCGCCACGGGCGCGATCTCTTCGCAGGTGAGCTCGATCGAGAGCCCGTCCGTGTAGGTCCGGACCAGGCGGTAATACTTCGAGCCCCACCGGAGGATCCGCTCGTCGTCGTAGTCTGCCTCGTCGGCCAGAACGAAGACGACGGACGGCTCCAGGCCCTGCGCGTGCGCTCTGTAATACTCGGTCATGCCGACGGATCGCACGGTGCAGTAGACCTCTTTCTCGGTGTATGTCGGGCTGTCGAACCAGCCATGGTTGCCCGGATTTTCTTTGATGAGATAAATGACGTCAGCTCGTAGCAACGAGATCACCCCAGTCCGTGTAACCGGTCGCGGTCTGCAGCTGCGCCTTCTGCTCGTCGTAGGAGGCCTTTAGCCGCGTGTAGTCCGCGTCAGCGGAGGCGCCGAAGTGCACCTTGACGTAAGTGATTATCGCCCGCCCGCAGAGAGCGTCGAGCTCTGACGGAAGGATCACGCCGGCGATGCCCAGGTCCAGCTTCGCTGCTTTGATCAGGTCGCTGATGTCGTTGTCGTACGCCGTCGTTGTGATCCGCAGCGCGAGCTTTGTCTTTGTGAGCATGGTATCTTCAGCCATTTGTCTCTCTCCTCTTTATGTACTCCCGATAGAGCTGGTCTGTGAACAGATGCTCGGCGGGATAATGCGTGTCCACCCACATCTCGAACCCGGCGCAGGCGGCGCGGATGCAGAAGTGTCTGTCCTCGCCCCAGAGCGCCTTTTTTATGTTCGGGATCGGTGTATAGTCGATCGCCTCGACCACTTTCCGCTTCGCCAGCGTCAGAGCGCCGGTCATGCCGACCTGATAAAGCCCCGGCTCGTGCCATTCCGGCAGCATGCCGGTGGCCTGGTCGTACATCCAGGCGTTGCACCAGTAGGCGCCGCTCGGCGCCCTCGTCCAGAAGATCTCGCTGACTATGTCTTTATCTGCACTCAATAAAACGGACAGTGTTCGCGGATCCGGGATGAGGTCCGTGTCGATGCTCCACCAGTAGTCGTAGCCGCCCTCCAGCGCCCGCTGTATCGTCAGGTTCCGGAGCAGGTGCATCTTGTTGAGGTTCTCGTACGTCCATATATGGTCGTTGACGGACTTCTCGTATTTGTCGCCGGTGTTTACGACGATGTAGTCGCCACGGATCTCCGGGACGACAGCGGGGCAGTCGTTGACGACCCAGAAGCGGTCGACCGTCACGCCGTCCGGCACGATCAGCTCGTCCAGCGCCCGCTGATGCTCGCGGAATATGCCCACGTCCTGCTTCAGCGGTGCTGTAATCAAAACTTTAATGGACTTCATCGAGATACCTCGCGCAGTCGTCCGGCCAGATGATCAGGTGTCCCAAATGACCCAGGCGGACCGTTGGCTCGCACCAGATCTTATAGCCGAGAGCGGCTGCTCTTTTACAAAATGACAAGTCCTCACCGTAGCGGGGGAACGGCGTGAAACAGGTGCCGTCCTTCATCTGGACGGCCCGGAGGATTTCCGTCTTTATCAGCACGCAGGCCATGCCGCAGCCGGCGACCTCGAAGGCGCTGATCGGATAGTCCTCCAGCTGCCACCGTTCCAGGTGGTCCAGGTCGATGTTCTTGAACACGCAGCTCATGAAAGGCTTCCGCCTGCCGTGCGCGATCCCGGTCACGAAGTCCTCACCGCAGAATTGGAGGTCGTCCACGATGTTCTCGGGGAACACCATGTCGCTGTCCAGCCAGAGCACGTGCGTCCAGTCGCCGTTTATGGCCTTGCAGGCGAGCCTGTCCCGCGCCATGTAGACGAGGGTGCCGGATTCTATGGCGACTTCGTGCGAGATGCCCTGGAGCGTCAGGCGCCTCGTGAGGCGCAGCAGGCTCTCCATGAATACGACGGGGACGGTGTCCATCGTCGGGATCGCGATCAGCAGTTTCATTTTGTCGTAGCCTTTCGTGTACGTGTTTTCGGTTTTTCGGGCACTTCCTTCACTTCGAGCAGCTGCGCCGCATTGATAGCCAGAAGGAACTGCGCCTGGGCCGGGGAGACCTCGACGACCTCCCCGGCGTTGTAATTAATTCTTGCGGCCTTCGTCAGCAGCAGCTTCATCAGGTGGTAGCTGCGGCCGGCTTGGTGATGTTGACGAACTTGCCCGGAGCGGTGATCGCGTGGGCGGCGTACTCACGGCCTACGACCTTTACGAGGTCAGCCTCGGCGAGAGAGAGGTCGTCCCACTTAATGACGACGCCTTCGCCCTCGGGGAAGTTGACGGTCTCACCGGAGAGGTCGCCGACGATAGCGTAGACAGCGTTGTCGCTGGCCGCGCTGTATGCCGGGAGCTCGGAGGTGTAGACTCTGGGCAGGCCGAAGAACGGATCGAACGCGAAGTTGGCGGCGGCCTCTGCCTCGACGAACGCGGCCTCGGTCAGCCTGTTGAGGATGACGACGGGGTTGCGGGCCTCGGCGGAGAGGTTGGCGGCTGCGGTCGCGACCGTGGTCACGCTGGGGGCAGCGGAGACCTTCGGCACGCCGACGTAGGTGGAGCCGCTAGTGGTCTCGGCGCCCTTGATGTCGTCGATGACGAGGTCGGCGAGCTTTTTGGTGATCTGATAGGTGAGCTCGTCGTAGATGTAGCGGATGAACGCCTCGCCGCCCATGGCGACGGCCTCGTCAGAAATGGTTATCCACTTTTTGATCATCATCGGGATCATGGTCACGATGCCGAGCGTGAGGCTCTCTTCGGTGACCGCGGTCGTGCCCTCGGTGTGAGCGTAGGCTCCGTCAGCGGAGCGCTCGAACGCTACCTTGAGGTTGCCGCGGATGTAGGTCTTGCGGCAGCGGCGGAGGATCTCGTCGTTCTCCCACGCGGTGTGGATAATGCTGTCTACGAACTCGGGAACGGGAAGAGCTCCGGAGACGTTCTCGGTGAGAAGGCTGCGGCACTCTTTGTCGTCGCCGGACTTGAGGTACTCGGCGAACGCGTCGATGTATTCGGCGCTGTTGCGGATCTCGTTGTTGGTCATGATGGTTCTCTCCTCTGTTTCGATTGTTTTGGTGACTTCGCCCTCGCCAGCGGCGACGGCTGCGCGGAGCTCGGCCCTCTGGGCCTCGGCGGCCTTACGGGCCTCCAGCTCCTCGTTGATCCCGCGGACCTCGGCCTCGAGGGCGTCAAGATCGGCGTCCTCCGCCTCGACCTCGCTGCGGATCTCGGCCTTGCGGGCCTCCATCTCTTCGATGGTCATTTCGTTGATTTCCATGTTTTTCTCCTCTTACATGTCCAGCAGGATCTTTATCTGCTGGCGCTTTCGCTCCTCCGCCTGGATCCGGGCTCTTTCGCTCTCCAGCGAAGCCTTGGCGCTCTCCAGCGCTTCAGACAGTCCGCGGGCCTCCAGAGAGGTCTGCTCGTACGCCGGCCACGTCACGGCGCTCACCTCGAAGACCTTGTCGATCGCTCTGATCACGCGGGTCGGGTGCTCGCTCTTGGCGTTGAGCCAGTTATCCTCATCGACCGTGAACATAAACGACATACCGGAAATGTCGCCACGCTCGACGGCCGAGTATAGGCTTCTTGCGTCGCTGTTGTTCTCCGTGTCGAGATCCACGCGGATGTCCATCCCGTTCTCGTTCACGGACAGCTGCATCGTGCTGTTCTCGTTGTTGTTCCTGCTTCTGGCAAGCGGGATCATGTCAGTGTTGTGATTGATAAGGAAGCGCACGTCGCGAAGATCCGCGTTATCGAGCGCCGTCCGTTCGATTATCTCGGAGCACCAGCCGAGGTCAGACTCGGCGTCAAACACGATCGGCGTGCCGGCGAGATAGTGGCCGTGCTCTTCGTTCTGCTCGGCGCGGACTTCAAAGTTAAACGCCCTGATCTCTTTCTTCATCGCTTGTATCATCTCCTACGTTGTAATACTCGCCCCTGATCGGGAGCTGGTTGCCTATTTCATCCGGCAGCGGCGGCAGGTTCCAGATCTCACGGATCTCGTTCCTGGTCATCAGGCCGCGGTCGGCCATCTGGGCCGAGACGGCCAGCTTGTCGCTGTTGCTCATGTACTGGATCCGGTTCGACGTCGCCATGACGTACGAGCCCTGGCTCTGCTCGCGGTACGTGAAAAGCGTCTTGGTCATAACAGTGCTAAACTGGATGGCCCACGGCTCCACGCAGCCCTCGTAGAACGCCGCCCAGGCGTCGCCGTATGCCTTATTTGTGAGGATGTCCTCATTGACGCCGAAGTAGTCGTAGACGCTCTGCTTGATGGCTGCCATCTGCTCGGCTGCCACGACGAACGGTTTCGACTCTATCTGGTGCAGGTCGGTGTAGGTGTTCGGGAAGAGGAGCAGGCCGCCGCCCTGGGCGTCCTTGCTGAAGTTTTCCTCGGAGAACCTTTTCCGCTCGAGTGCCAGGTCGCTGGGCTTCGTGAACTGTGACACGCGGCCCCAGAAGCGGAAGCTCGCCGAGTTTTTCACGCCCTCCTCGATGCCCTGGTTCTGGATCTTTATGAGGTCCATGGTCGGGAGCAGTGCATGGTTGTTCTCGCCGAAGAGGTCGTCGCGGTACTGGAACTTGGTCATCACGCCGCAGTAGTCGAGCTCGATGGCGGCGTGCTCGCCCCAGGAGAACTCGTAACGCAAGTAGGGTACGTCGTTATACTGCACGACTTCGCACTTGCGCGGCAGCGGCGCGTAGATCCCGCTCGGCTCGCCGTACTGGTCGTACACCGGCACGATAAAGGCCGTGTTGTGGACGTCCAGGATCGTGGAGAGCCTGTACAGGAACTGGCTCCAGGTCTGGTACTCGTTCGGCCCGTGGGCCAGCTTGGTCTGCAGCGCCGGCTTGGCCGCGCCGTTGATCTTGACGTCGAGCTTCGATATATGCGTTGCTCTTGCGTTGATGGCGGCCCTGATCAGCTCGCTCTCGTAAATGGACCCGCCCCAGCGCGTAAAATGCGGCACGTAGCCGTCGAGCATCCGGAACTCGCCCCCGTAGGTTCCTTTCGGCTCCGGGCGCTGCCCGAAGATCTTCTCAAAAAGTCCCATATCACACCCCGTTTTTTAACTGTTCGCCGATCTCGGCGTAGTATTTTTGACGCACCGTCATGGCGTCCAGCAGAGCGGCTGTCCCGTCTATGTGGACGGACGGTGTTACCTTTACAAGTTTTCCGCGGCCCCGCTCGGTCGACATCTTGATGGCGCTGTTGAGCAGGTGGGCCTTCAGCAGGTCGTTGTCGCCGATGTGGATCTTCCCGTCCTCCAGTAGCCCCTGCGTCTCAAGGCAGATGGGATAAAGGTTTTCTCCCTGGTAGACCGAGTCGAGTATGTAGCCGTAGGACTGAAGGTCCTGCACCAGATACTGTGCAGAGAAACGGTCATAGCCGACCCGGAGCGGGTAGATCCGATACTTCTCGACCAGGTCCACAAACCACTGGAAGCAGTCGTGGTAGTCGATGAAGTTGTCGCCGGACAGCTGCAGCAGGCCGCGCTGGATGTAGATGTTGTACGGCACGCCGTCCCGCTGTGTGGCCTCGTCGATGCGCTCCGCCGGCAGGAAAAACTTTGCGAAGACGTAGAGCTCGCCGTCCCGCTCGATGACGACCGTGCAGGCCGTAAGATCGCGGCTTTGAGAGAGATCTATGCCTGCGACGGCATACGTGTCAGCGTAGTCCTCGAGCCGGAGCGGCTCGCCGGAGGCGGCCTCGACGACCTTCGCGTCGAGCCAGGCAAGGCTGCTCGAAGATTTGATGCAGCAGCACTTGCAGAGGAACTCGTTCCGCTTCGACAGGCTGCTCTCGGCGATGGCGATGGACTCGAGCATATAAGAGACCGGAATGGACTTGCCCAGCTGCGGGTTCGCCTTCCGGAGCTCGTTGACGTCGTTCCACTTGTCGACGTCGTCGATCATGTAAAGGAACGGCAACAGGCGGGTCTCTTTCGAGTCGCCCAATAAAAAACGAGTCGACCGTTTGGTCAGCTCGTCGTAGATAGAGTCGTTTATGTAGCCGGACGTGGTGCAGGAGAGCAGCAGGCCGTCCGGTCTCGTGCCCATGGCGGACATCATGACCTCGTACTGCTTGAGGCCCTTGTCGCCTTCCCAGGCGGCGATCTCGTCGCAGATGCAGAGCGACGGGTTAAAGCCGTCCGACTTTTTAGCGGAAAACGCGATCTTTTTCACCGTGCTGTTGGTGCCCGGAATAAAGAGGTCGGTCATCCGGTGCCGCGGGAGCATCGAGTCGTCGTTGACCTTTTCCCGGTAGGCGTTCTTGATGGAAGTGCGCTCTTTCTCGCTCTGATACTCCGGATCCAGAGTGCACATTTGCCAAACGTCGTCGTAGATGATGTCTGTCTGCTCCAGCTTCGGTGCGAGACAGAAGACTCGGGCGCCGTAGCCGCCCACGCCGCTCCGCCAGACATACTCGGCGATGCTCGAGGCGAGCTTGCTCTTGCCGTTTTTTCTGGCGACCAGGAGAAGGACCTCCTGCCACTGGCGCTCGCCGTTTCCGTCGACGATGCCGAAGATGGCGGACAGCATGGCCTTCTGCCAGAGCTCCAGCTTCAGCGGACCGGGCGCCAGACGGCCCTCGGTGTGGAAGCAGTGCGCCTCGATCCAGTTGATGGCGTCGCTGGCGGCCTTCTGGTCGAAGAAAAAGCGCTTCTCGTCCAGAGAAGTTATCAGATATTCGTATAACAGCCGGATCCAGCGGCCGACCGCGATCGAACCGTTGCTGATTCCCTGGTAGTACGCGTAAATATGATTATCTTCGGGCATTTTCCGCTTGCTCATCGTAAAATCTCTTGATTATATCTAATTCGCGAGGGCACGGGTGGGTCTTCCGTGGTTTCGAGGGAGGTCGGCTCACGGGGGGCTATCTCGCCGTCACCCGACCGAACTCGTCGACCGTGTAGCGCTTCAAAACTTTTTTATGCTCGTCGCCGTGACAATCCCTGCATAAAAGCTCGAGGTTGTCCCACGATAAAGCCACGCTCGGGTCGTGTATGTTCTCCGGCGTCAGGTGGATCTTGTGGTGCACGATCTCGCCGGGCTTGTACAGTCCGCGCTTCAGGCACTCCTCGCAGAGACCGCCCACGCTTTTCGCGTAGCCGTCCCGGCAGCGCTGCCAGGCCTTCGATTTATAGAACGGTGCAGCGTAGTCTTTCATTGGCCATACCTGTCTCGGTACAACGTCTGGATCCAGCCCTCGTATTTGTCGCGGACCACAATGTCCCGCTGACACTTCCGGTTACATCCCTTCCGGTCAGCGTGGCAGATGCAGACGGCCTTTCCCTTTTTGCCGTAAAGGATGAACACCGGGATCAGCTCCTGCTCTTTCATGGCAGACCACTCCCATATAGCAAAGAGCCCGACAGTCTCCTGCCGAGCTCCCGCTGCGTATTCACGCTATCATATTACGCCTGTTTTTATGGTCTGAAACATATATTTAAAAAATCCGGAGATAAGCGTCCACGAGCTTCACGAAGTCGTTGTGCCACGCTCTGGCCGTCACCAGCGCGATCGGTATCTCGTCCGCCGCGTAGATCATGGACATGTTCGCCCGGCCCCGCCAGTACATCAGCTCGATCAGGTGAACGTGGTGCTCGCCGTTTCGGTACTGCCTCGTCGCCGCGATGGCCTCCTGTACTGCGTCGAGCTCCCGCTGCGCCTGTTTCGGCAGCTGCCGGAGCGCCGCGTTCTCCGTCGTCCGGGAGACGCTCGTGCCGCTCCTGCCACCGCTTGCCGAGGCTGTTATGCTCACGGCCCGCAGCTGCTCCGCGTCACGTTTGTGCTGCGGATAGCGCCGGATCGCTCCGTATGCTTCAGACCTCCAGCTCATTGTGGCACCTCATCGTCGACCGTTATGCCACAGGCCGTGCACTTGCCGGCGACGATCTTGCCGTTCCCGCAGACGGGACAGACGCCTGCCTTGAGCGCTGTGACGAAGTCGCACTCCGTGCAGTCCTCGTGGCAGCTGCGCTCGTTAAGGCACCCGACGCAGTATGCTTTGTATATTTCTTCATCCGTCATCGTCTTCACTCCCGTATCGTCTATTCCAGGATGCCGCAGCTTTTTCTTTTGTTGCCTCGTCTCGACCGCAGGCTCCGCAGCCGAGGCAAACAACAGCGTATTTGTCGATTATGTCGAGTTGCATTTCAAGCTCTTCCGAGCCACAGAATGGACAGGGTTTCAATTTGACCATTACTCCACCCCCTTTTTATACAATTCGATGAACCCCGAGAGCGTCATTGTCACCCGCCAGGGCTCCCGGGACCTCCGGAAGAATACGCACGGTATACCACCGAACCGCTGGGCGTCCTGTTCGGCCTGCTGGCACCATGCTCCGATCTCGATACGTTCATGTCGTTTGACTTCGGCATGTATGCCGGGTATACCGGTCAGATCCGGCTCGGTTCCGTAATTAAGAGCCGCTCCCGGTTTCGCCGGTATGCCGGCCTCGTTGAGTAACCGACTTAATTCGAGCTCGGCTGCTCTTCCCTTTTTCTGCGATGATTTGCCCATAGTCACCTCCTGCAACGATAACAACGATTTTCTGGCGTTTTCCACACCTGCTATTTTAATAATTTTTATTTTCCTCAAAATAATCGTTATATCGTTGTTTTTTTTTAAAAATGTAGAAATATCAAAGGATTAACAGGCAACGATTATATTCAAATAATCGTTGTAAATCGTTGTTATTTGAGAAAATAACACCGTTCGCCGTTCCGGACGTCAGTAACATACCCGGCGCGGACGTTCAATTCACGAGAGAAGCGCTTCTTCGAAATGACATTGCGGTGGCCCGCGTTCAGGCACCAGTGATAGAAGTCTTCGTATACCGAGTCGGTCGTTTCCCCGTCGATCCTCATCCTGTGTTCGTCGAGCCAGCCGAGGACGGGATTATTCTCCATTTCGTACTCATTAACGAGAGCCTTGACCGCGTCCGGCATAATGAAGCGTCCGTTCTTGATAACAGTCTTCAGACCGTAGTCGATAGCGAGCCGCATGAGGTACGTCATGTCCGCGTCCGTCCAGTGCCGGTCCTTCAGATCCACGTCGCCGTCCTTCGTAAAGTCGTGCTTGAGCGGTATGACCATCAATCGGGAGAAGAACGCACGGGACTTATCCGAGACCGGCGGCAGGCTGTTCGCTGCGAAGAAGAACTTCGCGTAGGATCTGAACGGGATCGGGTCCATGTTCTTCTGCTCTGCGATGACGACCTCACCCGTGACGAGCTTCTTATATATGGACGAGTCGTCGAGAAGTTTGTCCGGGATGTCGTCGCCGATGTTCGCCGCCTTGCCGTAGATCATCGCGCCCCTGAAGCGGTTCGCCGTGTCCTGGAGCGACAAATACGACACGTTCTGATCGCCGACGAACTGCGTGATCATGTTCAGCAGAGTGCTCTTTCCGTTGTTGCCGGACGGACCGTACAGCATGAAGCTCGCTCTGTACCGGTTCTGGCGGAAGAGCACGCTGCCGATCGCCTGGAGCAGCAGCATAAACACATCGACGTCTGGCTTCCCGTCGCCCCGGTCAGTGATCGTCGTCAGCAGATTGTCGACGGCTTCCGTCGCCGGCGCGTTCGAATCATAGTCCCACGGGAACCGGTTCAGGAAGACGAGATCAGGCGAATAATCCAGGAACCGGTCGTTCACGATGTCGTACACTTTCGACTTCAGCGGTATGAGCTCCGGCGGTGACGGTTCGCATACAGGCGTCTGGGACGAGTTGCGAAGGTACGCCCGGACCTCACTCCGCTGGTTCTTGTTGATGTCCTGCAGCTCGTCGATCATGATCTGCTCGAGGAGCTTCGGCGTATATATGCCGTTAGAGTAAACGTGCAGCCCTTCATTGATCAGACAGATATGATACTTTTTTATGAGCGTGTCGCCGAACTCGTTATGCAGGAATCTGCTCTTATCAAAGAACGAGTTTCTGTGCATGCGTTCGTCGCTTGTCATCTTCCCACCACCCCCTCCAAGCGGAATCATCAAAAAAGTCGAGAGCGTATTCTATCATCGCCATCTGTTTAACGGACCAGGCCTCCGCATCGTTCAATTCCCGGCCGGACATTAACGCCTGATGACCGACCCGATAGACCATAGCGAGCTGGTTCTGTTTCTGTTCTCTCCATTCCCTGAACAGCCGCTCCTCTTTCATCTGCGCGGCCTTCTGGCGCATTGCCTCGCGGTCTTCCCGCGTCTGCTCCGCGTCAAGCGGAAGGTTCAGGCCGAAGTCGCGGTTCAGCTTGGCCAGCGCGTCCATGGGCTTCAGCCCGAAGTACATGGCGACGTAGTCGATGCTGTCACCATGCACTCCGCAGCCGAAGCACCGGAAGGAGCCGTTCTTGAACGACATAGACGGTTTATCGTCGGCATGAAACGGACAGCACGCCGTGTTGTTTGGCCTGATGTCCAGCCCGTAAAAGCGGGCGGCCTCGAGGGCCGGCACCGCTTCACGGCAACGGCCGAACAGATCAGAACGGAAGATCTGACTCATCCAGCAGCTCCTCCATTACGGGCTCGACAGCCGGACCCTCTTCGCCGTGGCCCACGCCGGCCAGTCGGTCTTTGTACGTCTCGCTCTTCTTGATGGTGTCCTGGATCCACGCCGGCAGCGTCTCTATTTTTTCCAGCGGATCATTATCCAGGTCGAACAGGATGGGCGCCATCGTGGCCTTCGGTTTCTTCGTGCCCTTGGGAGGCTGCATAACACCCGCGACGAACGTCTTGCCGGTGCTCTCCCTGCGTGCGATATTGAGCAGGCACGGCACGCCAAGGATAGACGACAGGTTAAAGCCCTTCAGCTCCTCGGCCGTGAAATCCTTCCCGCGCCACGCTGCGAGGACCTTGCGGAGGTTCGCCTTCTCGTTCAGGCTCATGGTATAGGTCGCCGAGACGACACGAGACTTCTCCTCCCCGTCGATCGTGATTTTCTCGTCCGGGATCTCCCACATGATGACGACCTTCGGAGAACTGTTGCCGAACTGTTCACTATACTGCCAGCCGATATCAATAAGGCCGTAGCAGACTGCTGTATACGTTCCGGGTTCAAGCGGCTTGGCTCCGCCGCCATTAGATTTGATGATAAGTGACATAATTATGATTTAATCCTTTCTAATTCTTTTGTCCAATAGTTAACGTCATTAAATCCACAAGGAAGAACAAAATAATCATCTGTCCAGGTTGTATGAGGATTCCCAGATATATAACATCCGTAAGGTTCATTTTCCATGATGTAGTCATAAACCTTTTTGGCGTATTTCTCTGAAACACCTGCCATGCGACATATCGCCAGTAATTCGCTAACGGCAAATAAAGATTTGTCATATGTTTTTGCACCATTACTTATACACATATGGCAAATAAACTTCTTAACATCGTCTGAGAAATTGTCGTGGGCCTTCCCCGATTCAGCATCCTGAACGCCGCGCCAGTAACCGTGTCCCCATTGTTCGCGGCTCACTTTGTTTCCTCCTTTTTAAGTAGTTTTTTTAGATTCGGGTGCTCGGCGCAGAGCTTCTGGATGTACTCGACCGCCGCGCCGATGGCCCGCCTGAGCTCGGCGTCGTCGTCCTCGTCCGGATCCGGCAGCTGCAGATCCAGCGGGCACCACATCCCCTGGAAGCGGTCGTCCTGGATGTATTCACCGGTACGCCGGCACTGCTTCCTGGCGTACGTTTCGAGCATCGGGCAAGTCGCGCACCGTGCTATCCCTTCCGGGAAGTATATGTCGACCTTCGCCTTCAGGTAATTCTTGACGCCTGTCCCGGCGTGTGATACATTTGCCATAGCGTAAAGTCCTTTCCGAGGTCGCCGTGTTGCCGCACGACGGCCTCAAAATTTTATCCATTTGTCGTACTCCTCCGAGAAGTACGTTCGCACGTACTCGCCGAAGGCTTCCGTCCAGTCGTCCAGCCGGTTGTCTTTCAAAAACGAGATAACGCTGCCGACCTGGCCGTCCTTCAGCAAATGCACGATGAAATCGACGGCCGTGGAGCCTTTGTACGCCACTTTGTCGCACTCCGGGCAGATGACGTCGAGGTCGTACATGTGGTCGGTGTTGTATATCGGCTTACCGCACCAGGCACACTCACTGATTGGACCGGAAATATCCGGCTCCGTGTAGCGTTCAACTAGACTCATTAAGCACAGCCTCCCTGTAAAACTGTTTAACGGTTGCCAAGATTTTCTTTTTCTTGTCGGCCGGTATGTCAGTAAACTCCGGACCGTCGACTCCGCAGATAAAGCAGTCGCCCACAAACATGGGCAGCGCCGGGTTCGGCGGAAGATTGGCCAGCAGCCCCTCCTCGTTGCAGACGATCACGACCTCGCTGTCAGCTGTCGGCACGACCTCCAGATAGCCGCCGACGGTGCGCTGCATGGTCTCCAGCTTGTCGCTGATATTGGTCACATAGGGCACCCGGTCGGTCGGGCACATTATCACCTGGATCATCTTCTCCTCCTCGCTCTTCTGCGCCTGATTGCCGGTATCAGCGTCTCAAAGATGAACGCCCCGATGGTCATTGCCAGAATGAACGGGCCGACATAGATGACGCATATTGCTATTGCTTCAGCCATTTTTTCCTCCTTTCAGCTCATCCAGCGAGCTAATCCCGTTACCGGGATCCGTCGCTGTTTTCCTATCTCGACCGACATGTCAAGGATCTCTTGGGTGCTCAACAGGGCTTTCGGATTGACGCCGAGGATCTTCGCGGCCTCGTAAACCGATATGAGCATCTTTCCGTTCGTCCTTTCCCGAAGTTGAGCCAGATTTTCGCGATAATCAGCTTTTTCCCTCATTGTTGACCACCTCCCGCATAAACAGCTCGTCCTTTTTCATGTCCGGAAAGAACTGCTCATTGATTTGACAGACCTCCGGCCATGTAAAAGCGCTTTCGCCGTTCAGTTTGTTCCGGAACGTCCTGCCCGTAATGCCGAGCGCTTTAGAAATGGCCGAGATCTTGACACCACGACGTGCAAGCTCGGCCCGAAGCACTGGATACGTAACCATTTACTCACCTCCTATTAATTCCGTAAACGGAACTGCTGGATTTAATATAATCCCTTAAACGGAACTTGTCAACACTATTTTGTGCTATTTAGTGGCAAAAACGGAATTTTTTAGTTGACGCACGCTCCGACCTGTGTTAAATTGCCCGCGGAGGTATTTAATATGGAACTCGGAACTTTGCTTTCAACATATAGAAAAGAAGCCGGTCTCACGATCGACGAGCTCGCCGCCCGTTCGGGTGTGCCGAAGGGCACGATCAACAAGATCATCGCCGGCACAACTAAAGCGCCCACGCTGGAGAACATCCGCGCACTCGCTGCAGCTCTCGGGAAGACGCTCGATGACTTCGACTCAAAAGCAAAAAAAGCCCCGTCCATTTCGGACGAGGCGTTAACGATCGCTCGCAAATATGAAGCTCTGGACAGCACCGGCCGCGGTGCCGTGTCGGCTTTGATAGACTATTACGGAGGACAGCGGGAGAAGCCTGCCGGGAAGATCATTCCGTTTATACAGCAGTCAATGGCTGCCGGCAGCGGCGAGCCTGACTTCGGGAACGTCGAGCTCGACACGTACGAGGCCCCTGTCGGCTCTCTGGCGGAGTTTGCGTGCCGGGTGCATGGCGATAGCCTTGAACCGTTATACAGCGACCAGGACGTCGCGCTGGCTGTCAAACGAGCTCCAAAAGACGGCGAGATCGGTGTTTGGATAGTCGATGGCGAGTATAAGATAAAACAGTATGCGGGTGATCCGTACGGGAATATGTATCTGTTCGCCGTAAACCGCGACCGGGCCGACACGGATCAGACGCTCCGCGCCCACGAGGAGCACAGTGTATACTGCCTGGGCACGCTGCTCACGAGGAAGGTGCCGCTGCCATGAAACAGCGCACGGATGGCCGATACTGCGAGACCATGATGATAAACGGCCGGCGCAAATGGTTCTACGGAACCACGAAGGCCGAGGTTTTACGGAAGATCCGCGAGTATTCTGAAGAAAAGGAAAAAGGCCCGCTCCTCGAAGCCGTTGCCGATGCCTGGCATGAGGAGCGGATCCGGCACGTCCGGTATAAGACCGCCGAGGCGTACACCCGGCCGTTGGCGGAGATAAAAGAGGAGTTTGGTCGCCGGCATATCAGAACGATCACCGCGCCGGAGATCACGCAATGGATCCGTGAGCTGGAGCATAAAGGGTATGCACGGCGCACGGTGCAGCTGCGGCTGGATGTCCTTCGGATGATATGCCGGTACGCGATCGCCGAGCTGGGCGTCATGACCGACAATCCGGTTACATCGGTCCGGCTCTCCGAAGGACTCCCGAAAGGCACCCGCGAGCTGCCATCGAGCGAGGATCTCCGCCTGATCGCCGAGCACCGGCTCGATGACCGGTTCAGCCTCCTGCCGTTCCTGCTCGTTTGGAGCGGCCTGCGGCTCGGTGAGGCGCTTGCGCTCCGGGACACGTCATTCGCCGACGGCTATATGGAAATCGACGCACAGGTCAGCTGGGAACCTAACAAGGGCGTCCTGGCACCCGTGAAAACGTCAAAAGGCGTTCGACGTGTAGCCATACTGGACGTGCTGCGCGACGCATTGCCGGAATGGACCGGCTTTCTGTTCAGCATGAACGGCGACGGAAAGGAACCGCTTTCAAAGTCGGCGTTTACAAAGCGCTGGAAGGCGTATGCGGAGCGGACCGGCGTAATGTGCGACCGGCACAGTCTTCGACACGAGTACGCGACCGTCCTTTTCGACGCGAAAGTCGACACCAAAGTCGCGGCCGAGATGATGGGCCACGACGAGGCGGTCATGCGCGACATTAAAACCAAATTCG
>Ga0265298_10002293_pt1 | contig 26875 bp, 26 predicted proteins | sample AusTroGonzalo_MG_3_FD_193486 | JGI IMG/M metagenome (GOLD analysis project Ga0265298, IMG submission 193486) | Bovine rumen microbial communities from tropical cattle in Woodstock, Queensland, Australia - Gonzalo_01 | ecosystem: Host-associated > Mammals > Digestive system > Stomach > Rumen ...
CCCTCCCGTCATGCATGTTTTTTCAGTTCTGTTCTGCTGATGATTCTACCGCCTTAAGCTGACTCTAAGTCAATAGCTGTTTTGAAAAGTTTTTTCTCTTGACGGGACACGGCGGAAATGTTTTATATATAGGGAAAGAACTGTAAAAAGCCCCGGATTTGCCGGTCCGGGGGAGGAGAAATGTATGCGGGCTCTGAATTTCGGTTCACTGAATCTTGATTATGTCTATACCGTCGATCATTTTGTCCGGCCGGGAGAAACGCTTGCCGTTCTGTCCCGGACGGTCAAAGCCGGAGGCAAAGGGCTGAACCAGTCGGTGGCGCTGTCAAGGGCAGGCGCCGCTGTCTTCCATGCCGGCTGCCTGGGGAATGGCGGCGAACTGCTGAAAACTGTTCTTGAAACAAACGGGGTGGATACGGGATTCCTGCTGTCCGTTCCGGAAGCCCAGGGGCACGCCGTCATTCAGGTGAACACGGCGGGAGAAAACTGTATCCTGATTTGCGGGGGATCCAACCGCTGCGTTCCGGAAGACCATATCCGCCGGGTCATGGACAGTTTCGGCCCGGGGGACTGGCTGATTCTGCAGAATGAGATCAACGGGCTTCCGCTGATCGTGGAACTTGCTTCCGCCAGGGGAATGCATATTGCTCTGAATCCCTCTCCCTTTGACGCGGCAATCAGCGAAATCGACCTGTCCAGAGTGGAATGGCTGCTGACCAATGAGATCGAAGCCGGCCAGCTGTCCGGATGCGGGGATCCTGAAGCGGCATGGAAAAAGCTCCATGCGCAGTACGGCCGCCTTTCGCTGCTGGTGACGCTCGGCAGCCGGGGAAGCATGGCATGGCATGCGGCAGACGGCGCCGTTGTGTTCCACCGGGAAAAGGCGCGGGACGTGAAGGCCGTGGATACGACGGCCGCGGGCGATACCTATACCGGTTATTTCATTGCCGGCCTGATGGAAGGCCGGCCGCTCCCCGCCTGTATGCAGCGGGCCGGCCTGGCTGCCGCGATTGCCGTCACCCGGCCCGGCGCCGCCGATTCGATTCCCTGGAAGCATGAGATATAACCGCTGCTTATTTTTCCCGGTCCAGCCGGAAAGCAACCGAGCGTTTCAGGTATTCGAGGTATTCCTCATCCCGGCACATCGCCTTTCCGGGCGTATCCGACAGTTTGGCCACCGCGCGTCCGTTCACGGTTTGCAGCTTGATGACAATGTTCAGGGCCTCCTCGCTCGTATCATTGGAACAGAACGTTCCGATTCCGAAGGAGACCTTTGCCCGGTCTTTGAAATAATCATACAGCTGCTGGGCTTTGTCGAAATTCAGGCTGTCGCTGAAAAGCAGCAGCTTCGTTTTCGGATCCGCGCCGTATTTTTGGTAGTGTGCAATCATCTTTTCGCCCCAGGCATAGGGGTCGCCGCTGTCATGGCGTACGCCCGTGAAGTTGTTGACCATGGCCCGGTTGAAATCCAACAGGAACAGATCCGTGGTCACAGTATCCGTCAGGGCGGTTCCGTTGTCGCCCCGGTATTCGTCATACCAGTCTTCCAGCGCGTAATGGTTCGTATAAGCCAGCGGAATGGAATCGATCCCCTGATACATCTGAACATACTCATGGGCATAGGTGCCGATCGGCGTCAGATGGTATTTCATCGCCAGATATACATTGGAAGTGCCGGCGCAGTTCCTTGTTTCCTCCGCCAGCCTGCGGACCACCGTATCCTCCCATTCCCGGCTCAGCCTGCGGCGGGCGCCGAATTCGGCAAAAGTGAATGTATATTTTCCGCTCCTGAAGTCCGCGATTTTCCGGTCCAGCCGCTCCCTGGCGGACGCCAGCAGGGTTTCATAGTCATATTTCATCCTGAAATAGGTTTCATTGACAATCTCCAGCAGATAGATTTCAAACTGCATGGCCGAGAACAGCGGACCCCTGACGACGACCTGCAGCTCCCCGTTTTCATCCAGTCCCGTCTCCACATAATCCCGGATGGGATGCCACAGGCGCAGGAATTCAACATAGTCGTTTTTGATAAACCGGATGGAACGCATATAGTCCAGTTCTTCCCTTGTGAATCGCAGCGTGCACAGATGGTCGATCTGGGCATTGATCTCCTCCAGCATTTCCTGCGTGAACCGTACGCCCTCGTTCCGGCACCGGAAATAGTATTCCCCGGACAGGTCCGTATGCTTGTGAAAGATCACCTGGTTCATATTGAATTTATACAGGTCCGTATCCAGCAGTGAAATGACGATCGGTTCCAGTTCCATGGTTCTGTCCTCCTTTTTTGTTTCATCCGTTTTCAGCGGCGGTTTTACAGCATCGGCCGGATTTCAGGCGGAATCATTCCGGCCAGTTCTTCCTCCAGCCGCCGGATTTCCCGGATCCTCCGCCGCACCTCCGTCGAGGATATTCCACGGGTATCTTCCGGCGTCTCCAGCACCCGGATCCCGTCTGACAGGCGGTTCAGGTACGGATCCTCCCGGAGCATCCGCCGGCACTCATCCCTGCCCCGCGTCAGGCAGACGATCCCGAATTCCCGGACGATCTCCTCCACGTGCAGCCAGCCCTTTTCCAGCTCCGGCAGTTTGTCCGATCCCATCAGCAGCGTGGCACCGCGGCCTTCCTCCCGTAAATGGCACAGCGTTTCATAAGTCCTGGGCTGCCGTTCCTGCTTCATTTCCCAGTCCGTAACCGTCATCCAGGGCCGGCTCTCCGCCGCCTTACGCAGCATCGCCAGCCGTTCTTCATCCTGATAGGCAAAGTCTTTTCCCTGGTCCCGGCAGATATAGACTGCCCGGGACGGAACAAAGATCACCTGCTCCGCTTCCGTCTTTTCCATGGCGAACCGGGCCAGGTCCAGATGCGCCGTTGTCGGAGGATTGAACGCTCCGAAAAAAGCCAGCCTCATTGTTCCCCGCCTTCTTCCCCGAAAGGATCCAGGATCAGGGGCATCCTGCGTTTATGCATATTGGCGGCTTCCTTCCGGCGGATTTTCCCGTCCGTCGCTTCATCTCCGCAGGTCCCGAAGCGGATATAGCGGTGGATATCCATATAGCGCAGTCCGAGCTTCTCCTCATCGCTGCACCCGCTCAGTCCGTCTGTCGGGGTTTTCTCCACCAGTTCCCGGGGCAGTTCCTCCATCGTCAGCCCGACCTGAACTACTTCAATACTGGTCAGCGCGCCGAGGACGGAGAAATCGCAGGACGTGTCCCCGTCCTTGGTGCAGTATCCCACTGTGCTCTCGCTCAGGTTTCCCGTTCCCGCCAGGCGGGCATTCAGCGCCTGGCCGATATAGCGCAGCGTCGTCATCCTCAGCCGGGGCGGAACGTTGATGTCGCTTTCCCTGCTGAAGGGAATCACAAACTCATTTCCACCGGCGGTTTCACCCTCCTGATCAGTCACCGCCCGCAGGGCCTCATGAATCCCGCCGATATTGACAACGCGGCAGTGAATCCCCAGGGCGCCGCATACGCGCCGGCTGTCCTCCAGGTCCTTCTGGACGCCGTCCGGCATCATCACGCCGTATACATTCTCAGCGCCCAGCGCCCTGGCGCACAGCGCCGCGGTGACGGTGGAATCCTTTCCGCCGGAAATCCCGATTACGACTTTCGAAAAGCCCTGTTTCTCCGCGGTTTCCCGGATTGCCTTCACCAGCCGGTCCCTGGCCTTTTCCGGGCAGAAACCGTATTCCGCCTGTTTCTCTTTCATCACGGCTTGCTCCCTTCCGCTGTTGATCAAAGGATGTCAATCTGGCAGCTCCGCATGGTTTCCAGCGCAGCCTGATGCTTTTCCGGCGTCACGCCCGCACAGCATTTTGCGTTTACCGAGATTCCGGCTTCCGGGAACCATGCTTTGAGCAGCAGCGCGTTGGATACAACGCAGATATCGGTACACAGCCCGATCAGTTCGATGCTGATCCGGTCTGTTTCCCCTGTTTCTTCCTGCAGCAGCGCCGGCAGTTTCACGCTGCCGAATGTGGGTTTCTCCAGCAGCGTCCCGTCACCGACCGCTTCCAGGATGGCCGGATTCAGCTGCCAGCCTTCCGTGCCCCGGATGCAGTGAGGCACGGGCAGCTTTTTCCCTTCTGCCGTTTCCATATAGTTTTCGCCGTGGGTATCCAGCGTTGCGATCACCCGGTATCCCGCTTCCCGGCATGCCCGGATCCGCTCCGCTGCCGGTTCCACAATCGCCTGTGCCTCAGCGGTGCCCAGGGCTCCGTCAATAAAATCTTTCTGCATATCCACAACAATCAGGAATTTCCTGTCCGCCATTTTTGTTTCCTCCTCAAAGGCCGGATCTGTATCATGAAGCGGGCCGTCTGCATTCCGCCCGGGGAAAAGGCGCCTGTGCCGTTCAGAAAACGGAATAAAAACAGGCATTGCCTATGCAGCTGTCCTATGGATCAGATCATACCATACCCAAGTAAAAAAGGAAAGTTCATACGGACAGCCGAAGGATCGGATATTTCATGGCCGGAACAGATGCGCCGGCCGGGAAAAGACCTGAAAAAATACGAAAAAAGCATTTTCAGCGCAGGAAATAGGGAATATAATCAGCCCGTCAAAACCGACGCAATGGTTTCCCCTTTTATGATCCGCTGAAAAACCAAACCCAAGGCAACAGAAAGAACGGAGGTCCTCATGATGAAGAAAATCCGGATGTTTTTGATTCTGCTGCTCGCGGCGGCCATGGCTTTCCCCGCGGCCTTCGCGGAGAACGGCGGTACCGGCGCAGAAACAGGCAGCGCTCCTTCCCTGGCCGTGAAATCCTTTCCGCTTTATATCGAGGAAACCTGGGATGAGCCCTTCGCGGATGCGTTCCCGCTGTATTTCGCCGACGGGGTTGACGACCTGCCCTACGCGGACATCCGTTCCGTGCTCACCATCCTCAACGCCATGAACGGCAGCGATAAAGGCGCGGAACTGACCGGCGACTTCGATCCGGAGGACGAAACGGTCACCATCCGGTTCGGAGACAGCGACAGCGTGCTGTGGTTTGATTTTGCGGGGCAGAAAGCAGCCTACAGCCAGTATGAAACCTATTTCAGGAACCGCGCAGCGATGCTGGACCCGATTTCCGTCAGCGGTTTTAACGCGGAGACCGGCGCGCCGGAACTGATCCAGCGTATTCCCGCCGGCATGTACCAGCGCGAAGGCGACGCGCTGATCATCAACCTGAAAGACTATAATATCCCGATGATCCACCGGGATGATCTCTACCTGCTGCCGATGCATACCGCCTTCGACCTGATCTACTGCGTACCGTCCAACGAATACGTCGTCTGTTTCAACGGCCAGGCGATCTTCCTAGGCAGCCAGACGATGCTCAGCAAGGATACAGAACTTGGGGCAATTTACTACGGTGTACAGGTTCCGGAACGTTCCCCGCAGCTGGCGGCCTACGGAGTCAACGAACTGTGCATGGAACTGGATCACTTCTACGGGCTGAAAGAAGCCCACGGAATCGACAGCTTCCGTGTACTCATCGCTTACAGCGGCCTGGCGGAACAGCTCCTGTCGGCAAACGCCAACGCGGCGGACAAGGCGCTGGCCCTGCTCCTGAATTACTGCCTGGATGACGGCCACTCCGCTTTCGTAGGCAATTCCTGGATGACCGGCACGGATCCGGAGGACAACCCGGAAGCCGCCGGGGAGGGATTCTGCGGGGCAGCCTGGACAGCTTCCGCCCAGAGAATGTCAGCAGCGAAGAAGCTGCACCCGGACTGCAAAAAACCGTATTTCGAGGTCGGCAACACCGCCTATATCTACCTGAAACAATTCCTGCTCGACGTCGGCAATCCCGGCAGGTATTACGAGGGAATCACGGAAGAGGACCTCGAAACAGACACGGTCGCGCTGATCATCTACGCGCACTCGCAGATCTGCCGGGAAAACAGCCCTATCGAGAATGTGGTACTGGACCTGAGCACCAACATCGGCGGTGCTTCGGACGCCGCGATCTTCACGATGAGCTGGTTCCTGGGAGAAGCCCCTTTCAGTTTAGTCAATCCCCTGACCGGCGCGCAGCGGACGGCCCTCTACCGGGCGGATGTCAACCTGGATCGCGAATTTGACGAGCGGGACACCGTAGGTGATAAGAACCTCTACTGCCTCACCTCCCCGGTCAGTTTCTCCTGCGGCAACCTGGTTCCCGCCGTTTTCAAATCAAGCGGCCGGGTCACGCTGATCGGAGACACCACCGGCGGCGGCAGCTGCGTCGTCCAGCCGATGAGCAGCGCCTGGGGCAGCCTGTATCAGATTTCCGGGCCTATGCGGGTCTCCTTTGTCATAAATGGCTCCTATTATGACGCGGACCGCGGCGTCGATCCCGATGTGCATCTGACGAAGGCCGAAACCTACTACGACCGGGAAAAGCTGACAGAACTCATCAACGGCTTACAGTAAAAAACGGACACCCCCTGCTGCGGCAGGGGGTGTTTGCTATGGCTCAGCGCCTCTGTTCCGGATGATCCTGATAGTAGGTTTCCTTATCCCGGTACATCCTCTCGTCCGCGGCCTTCAGCGCAGAGCGGATTTTCCGGGAATCAGAAATAACGCAGCAGCCAAACGCAAAACTGACGTGCCTGTAACCGGCTGCCTGCCGTTTGATTTCCTCGCATCGTTCCCGGAGTTCCTCTTCCTCCGCGCCGCGGGTAATGATCATAAATTCATCCCCTCCCGCACGGTAGATTTCGTCCCCGGCGAACACCTGCCGCAGCACCGCCGCGCCTTCTTTCAGCATCCGGTCTCCTTCCACGTGTCCGTATTGATCGTTGACGCGTTTCAGGCCGTTCAGGTCCGCAAACACGATGCCCAGCCGTTCAATGCTTGCCCTTCCCTCACGAAGTTCGTCTATCCGGTTGTTCATTTCGTTCCGGTTCATGATCCCGGTCAGCATATCCATACTGCTCAGCTCCCGGAGCCGGGTCAGGAGAATATGGTTTGCGATCTCGCTGGCGATAAAATACGTGCTCAGTTCCAGGGTCTCCTTGATGTGCAGGGTATCCACCGTGTCAAAATTGGTCGCCCAGATGTAGCCGAGCAGATGCTCATCCCCGCCCTTCAGCGGGAAGATAACGATGCTCTGCACGCGGGCCTCCATCAGGGACCGGTACCATGCCGGATTCCGTTCCCGGATGTACTCCATGTCGGCCGCGTCCTTCACGATCAGGCAGTTGCTCCCGCCGATCGTATCCAGCCACGACAGCGCCATTTCGTAAAAATCCGGCATCATTGACTGTCTTTTCTCCGTCAGTTCCTGTGTGGTCCGAATCGCTTCACTCAGGACCCGGCATGCCTTCTGCCTTTCATCCATCAGAAGCACGGCACAGTTCCTGGCTTTGCACAGATCCCGTATGTCCAGGATCACGCTCCGCATCACGCTTTCAAACTCCGCTTCGTCCTTTACGCCCCGCAGCTTGATGCAGGTATTGAGGACGCTCCGGGCGGTATCCTGCGATATTCCGGTCATTTTCCCCGGATCCGCCTTTGCGGATATTTCCTGCGTATAGGTACAGTAATAGATATTTCCCTCATGCCCGACCGGAAGCATGTAAATATCGAACCAGAAATCGAAACGTCCCGGATTGACGTAGGAATGCATCGGTTTGCGTTCCACCGCGCATGAATAACAGAACAGGTCAAAATTCAGGTCTTTCGGGAAATAGCGCTCGTACAGGCTGTTCGGCTCGAAGCGCGTGGACATCATCCGCGGCATGTTCGGCGACGGGTTTTCAATGGAATCGATATATTTCCTGTTCCCGGTCACGATCCGGATCTCTCCGCAGGATCCGTCTTCCTTTTTCTCTACAGAAAGGATACAGGTCATCGCGTCAATCTGATCCACAAATTGCTGCAGGTCCATGAAACCGCCTCCGTCTGCATCTGAGTTTCCCTCATGCATATCTTACCACAATACTTCTGAAAAATTCATACCAAAGCTCCCGGCGGTATCTTTCGTTCGGGCGCTGAATAAATATTCCCTTCATGCGACAGTTTATCCTTTTCTGTCTTTCATGAAGGGAATATATCAAAATACAGGCAGCAGCCTGGCACGATGATCAGCTGTTGTGATCCCCGGCCTTTCGGATGATCAGTATCGCTGCAAGCAGCACGGCAGCGCATACCGCGGTCCATATCCAGATCTCAGTGCTGTACCCGCCGCCGGAGGAGAATCCTCCGCCCGGAAAACCTCCGTCGGGAGGACCGCCGGCAAACCCGTCCGGAGGGCCTTTCTGCTCAGCAGAAACTGCAGGCGCCCCTTGCGTGTCTGCGGATGGAGATTCCGTTGTTTCCGCGGCTGCGGATGGGGATTCCTTTGTTTCCGCGGCTGCGGGGACTTCCTGTGACGCGGTTCCGGGAGATTCCGCTGTTTCTCCGCTGCTCCCCGGCATACCGGGGAATGACGTCCCGGAGCCGAAGTCCGGCATGGAATTCATATCAGGCATGGAACTCATATCCGGCATGGAACTCATGTCAGGCATACCCGACGGCATACCGCCGGACGGCATGGCGCCGTCGGATCCGCCGCCCTGGTTGTTTCCGTTGTCCATCTTACCCATGTCAGCCGGGGCAATCCCGCCGGCGTCAATCAGGGAAGAGCTGTCTGCCTGCTGCCCCTGTGTGGTGGATGGGATCGTTCCTTCCAGCTGGCCGCGGATGCTCTCCGCGCGTTTAGCACAGAAGGTCTTCAGCGTATCGGTTGCTTTTTCAAACTCTTCTGCGGTATAGAACGCAGAGGGATCGCTTTCCACATAAGGCGCGATCATATCGTGCACCCGGCTGATTTCCTCCGACAGCCAGCTGCTTTCAACGCATTCACTGATAAAGCGGTCATAGGTTTCATGATAGGCGTCGAGGGACGCTTCATCGTTGAAGATCCAGCTAATCAGCGGGCGGGAATCCGTTGTGCCGCCGCTGACAGGGCTGTCGATCGGCGAATTGACGGCGGAAGACGCGTCCTGGCCTGCGGAAAAACCGCTGAACGCCAGGTTGTAGTCCCAGGGCAGGATCGACAGCTTTCCTTTCTCTTCATAGAGATAATAGTTGTGCACCATCATGCCCGTATAGCTGTCGTCGTTGCACAGGAAATTGTGAACCGCCAGGTATGTAATCACTTCATCCTTGTTCACAACGCTGTCCAGGTCTTCCCCTTCATTCAGTTTCTTCAGGGAAGCAATCAGCCGCGCTTTATCCCTGCTGTTGACGTTTGTCTTCGCGTTGTTGAAGATATTGCTGTAGCTGTCCGGATCATCATCCGTATAGACCAGCTTCACATCATCGCTTCCCATGCCGAAGTTGAACCCGCCGAAGCCGCCGAAACCGCCGCCCGGCTGCTGCGGGAAACTTCCGGACTCATCCGCGGAAGCGTCTCCGTTCGCCGTACTGCCGGGGAAACTGCCCCCGGGGAAGGAGAATCCGCCCTCCGGCATCTGGGGCGTTCCGTCAGGCATGCCTCCGGACATCCCGCCGGGCGGGCTGCCAAAGGGATTATCCGCGGGGTTGAAGTTCCGGGTACCGGTGCTATCCGGGCTGTCCGTTTCCTTTGCGGTTGTTTCCGCGGATTCCGAACTGTCTTCTTTTTCCCTGAACTGTTCAAGATCGAAATCCTTTCCGTTGCCCCGGCCGCCGCCGAAAGACATACTGTCCGGTTTATACAGTTCGCCTTTGGTCATGCCGTTGCGTTCCAGGAACGCGTCTTCCACGCCTTCCACCGCCAGGTACAGTCCCCAGGGTTCCCCGTTGACCGTAATCTGCACATAGCTGCACAGGGAGGAAGGAACGCCCATTTTGTTCATCAGGGAATAGGCCAGGTAGTCCTTCATCATCGTGGCGTCCTGGATCAGGTTGTTCAGGCTCAGCTTATCCAGCCCGTGATATTTCTTTCCCTTCACATAGTGGTTGAATTCCACCTTGAAGGAATACCGGGTGGAGCCCAGCGTCGCCACGGATGAGAGGGAGGTGTTTCCCTTGGCCCGGATCCCCACCTGGCCCATGTTCTCTCCGTCGATCACAATGGTGCATTCCCGGTATTCCTCCGCCGCCGCGTCGGCGATGATCTCATCCCAGTTGTCCGCTGTGATCTCAATGGTATGGACCCTGCTTTTGTCAAACAGCAGGGATTCGTAACCGATCTCATGGTTTCCGTCTCCCTGTACGGGCTTCACGATGCCCCACAGGCAGACCGCCGCGATCAGCATGAATACCGTCGTGACGCACACGATTCGGTCCATGGTTTTCGTTCTCAGCATGGGATCACCCCATATAATCGCCGTTGTAGCTGACCAGTACCGCGCTGCTGACGCCGTTCATCTCGGACAGTTTCGTTATAAAGTCGGTGTCATTCCCCTTCAGGGTCACTTCCCAGGTCAGTTCAATGCTCCCCTTCTGGGCGCTCTTGCTCTTGACGGAAGCCTTGTCGGTGTTCTGCTTCAGGTAGTCCGCCACCTGTTTTTCCGTTTCCCCGTTATCACAGGAAATGACAGCGATAAAAGGCTTCCTGGAAGACTTCCGGTTGCAGAAAACAATCATGATCACGCCGATAATCAAGCTGCCGACAATGGCAAGCGGGATCATCCCGGCTGCCAGCACGATACCGCCGGCAATCGCCCAGAACAGGAACGCTATGTCCATCGGCTCCTTAATGGCCGTGCGGAAGCGCACAATGGACAGGGCGCCGACCATGCCGAGGGAAAGGACTACGTTGGAAGTCACCGCCAGGATCACCATGGTGGTAATCATCGTCATGGCAATCAGCGATCCGCCGAAGGCCAGCGAAAACATCACGCCCGCGTAGGTTTTTTTGTAAACAAAGAAGATAAACAGTCCCAGGCAGAAGCTCAAGACCAGGGCCAGGGCCATGTCCGTCAGGGAAACGGCGGTCACGTTCTCAAGAAAAGAGGATTTGAAGATGTCGTTGAAGCTCATTTTTTTTCTCTCCTGTTCTGTGGTTTATTGATAAACGCGGCAGGCCGCGTATTTGGAAAACGCCGTAGGCGTCCGGCTTTTCAGCGCTGCCGCCTTACGGATGACGCCGGGCAGGTATTCGTCCCACTTGACTTCCAGCAGCATGATGTCGTCCTCGATCGGGAGCGTCAGGCCGTCCGGATCCAGGAATTTTCCCGGGGGGCCGGTACGTATCGCCCAGTCGATGGTGACCCGGACGTTTCCGGGCCCGTATATAAACGGCACCCGCTTGTATTCAACCACCGTCTTCGGCGCCAGGCGGCGGGTCTTCATATCCACATACAGCGCCGCCAGCAGCGGACGCCCGCTTTTCACCATCCAGCCGATCTCTCCCCGCAGGATCTTCTGCGTCTCCTCAAGGGTCAGCCTCTCCTGGGGTTTGCAGCCGACGCCATCCCGTTTCATTTTGCATTCGAGCATGATATAGCTCAGATCGTCGTTATAGTAGCGGATACGGAATTTGCGCCGTTCATTCACACCGTCCAGCTTTTCATGAAGCGCTGTATCCATCGGATCGTCAAAGTACAGGCTTCGGATCCGGTAATAACCGTTCTCCTTCGCATGCGGATCCAGGCGCGCCACCGCGCTCAGGTTCGTCCGGATCGCTGCCGCGTCCCCCGCGGTAATGATATGCTTCACCTCATGCCGGTAATCCATTCCTCATTTCTCCTTCCCTGACCTGTTTCAGGATACACCGTACGGTGCCATCCTACGCTCCCATGCTTAAGTTAACCTAAAATTACCAATTTTATTTTGACCGGAATCCGTGTGTGTTTCACCGCAGGGCCTGAACGTCTTTGGCCGCACGGAATACAGCCGGCCTGTTCATTCCCAGGCGCTTTATCTTGACAGTATCCCTGTGCTTCATATATGCTTTTTCATATGTTACGCCCGCAAACCGGCCAGTGACCGCAAAAGAGGAAAATGATATGAGAGATATTGAAGCGTTTCCCACACGCGAATTCAACGGAATCCGGTATACCGCCGGCAAAGTCCTTCCGTTCGGTGCGAATGTCATTGACAGCAGCACTGTCAATTTTGCCGTGTATTCCCGGCATGCCACCGCCTGTACCCTGGTTCTTTTCCATCCGGGCGGTGCCGAGCCCTTTACCGAGATCCCGATCCCGGAAGAATACCGTATCGGACACGTCTATGCCATCATGATCTTTGGCCTGAACTGGGAAGAGATCGAATATGGTTACCGGTTTGACGGGCCCTATGACCCGAAGGCGGGGCACCGTTTTGACCGGTCCAGGATCGTTCTGGACCCGTACGCGAAACTTGTTTCGGGCCGTGAAGAGTGGCATACGCGGCGGTATCCGGAGGGATCCTTCCAGTTCAGGGGGCGGATTGTCCCCATGGATTTCGAATGGGAAGGGGATCATCCGCTCTGTACACCCATGAAGGACCTGGTGATCTATGAGCTGCATGTGCGGGGATTCACCAAAGACCCGTCAAGCGGCGTGAAAAACGCCGGAACGTTTTCCGGCGTTGTGGAGAAGATTCCTTATCTCAAAGAACTGGGCGTCAACTGTATCGAAATCATGCCCGTGTTTGAGTTTGACGAGTTTCTGCCGTTCCTGGGCGATGAGTACTGCAATTACTGGGGTTATGCCACCTGTAACTATTTTTCCCCGAAATCCTCCTATGCCGCGTGCAAGGATAAGAGTTTCGCGGCCGACGCCATGAAAAACATGGTGAAGCAGCTTCACCGGAACGGCATCGAAGTGATCCTGGACGTCGTTTTCAACCATACCGCAGAATACGGAGACAGCGGGGACTACATTTCCTTCCGGGGCGTGGACAACAAGACCTTCTACCTGATGAATGAAGACGGATCCTACGCCGACTATACCGGCTGCGGCAATACCGTCAACTGCAACAACGCCATTGTCAGGGGCTTTATCATCGATTCCCTGCGGTACTGGGTTGCCGCTTACCATATTGACGGATTCAGGATCGATGAAGCCCCGATCTTTGTCCGGGGAGAAAACGGCCAGCCGATGGCCAGCCCTCCCCTGATCGATTCCCTGAAGCGGGATCCGATCCTCGGCCGGACAAAACTCATCTCCGAAGGGTGGGACGCCGGCGGACTCTATACCGTAGGCCTTTTCCCCATCGGCTGGGCGGACTGGAATTCCCGTACGCGGGACGCGGTCAAGCGTTTCGCGAAGGGGATGGCGGAGTGCGGCCCGGATGTGATCTCCTCCATTGAAGGTTCACCGGATCTTTTCCCGGGGAAAACACCGGCTTTTTCCGTAAACTACCTGAACTGCCACGACGGGTTCACCCTGTATGACACAACCGCATACAACCAGCCGCACAATGAATCAAACGCGTACTATTCCCCGGACGCTTCCCTGTTTGACACCTGCTCATGGAACTGCGGTGCCGAAGGCGAAACGGATAACCCGGACGTCAACGCCCTGCGGAAGCGGCAGATGAAAAACATGATGACGCTTCTGCTGCTGTCCCGGGGCGTACCCATGTTCTTCGCCGGAGATGAGTTCGCCAACACGCAGTACGGAAACAGCAACGCCTTCTCACAGGACAATCACGTTTCCTGGCTGGACTGGAACCGGCTGGAACAATACCGTGATGTCCATGAGTACACCAGGCGGCTGATTGCCTTCAGGAAAGAGCATCCGGTCATCCGGAAAGGCGACTTTTATACCGGCAGCAATGCCACCGGATATCCGGAACTATCCTGGCACAGCGAACAGCCCTGGCATCTGGACCGGTCCGCCCCGTTCCTGACCTTCGGGTTTATGTACAGCGAATCCGCCGCGGATTTCGGATTAGAAGAAGATTGTTTTATTTACTGCGCGTACAATGCCCACTGGGAAGAGCATTCCTTTGAGCTGCCTGTCATCCCGGCGGGCCTGGAGTGGACTGTTGTGCTGAATTCGGCGGACGAGGATTTTACCGACTGCGGAAGGATCCCGGAAGGCCGGCTTGTCCTTGCCCCGAGAAGCAGTATACTGCTTCGGACGCGCCGCCGCGGTCATTGACCCGGGCGGGAAGCATGGCGCTGTCCTTTATGTTTCATCCGGGACAAATTCGAAGATCTCCTCCGAATCAGAATCCTCCTCCGGTGCCCGGATGACGGAACGAACCGCGGAGATGACCTCCGCGTAGCGGGTCATCATCGGCTGATGATCCCGGAAAATGGTTTCCTCGTCATCGGCCTTGGCGGCGGCTTCAAGCCGCGCCGCCATCTCGGAAAGATCCTGGATGCCGAGCATTTTCGAGGTACTCTTCAGCGAGTGAACGGAGATACCGTAATTTTTCCAGTCCCTTGCGGCAAGAAAACGTTCCGTCTCCTCAACCCGCACATCATAATCCCTGACATATTCCGAAAGCAGGGAACGGTAAAGATCCTCATCCCCCTGGGAATAAAACAATCCGGTGTCCGGATCGATGCCGGCGTCTTTCAGCGCGGCAAATCCATTCCCGCTCCCCGCGCCCTTTGCCTCAGCGGCGGAGACAAATGTCATTTTCTCCTCAGGCAGGAATTTAATCAGCATCGCTTCCAGCTTCCGGCTGTCCACAGGCTTGGTCAGGTAGTCCGAAAAGCCTTCGGCGAGATAACGCTCACGGGCCCCGACGATTGCGTCCGCTGTGAGGCAGACCACAGGCGTGGCGGTGTTGGGGCCGTTTTTCATTTCCCTGATCCGGTGCAGGGCTTCCGTACCGTCCATTTCCGGCATCCGCTGATCCATTAAGATCAGATCATACGGCGTTTTTGCCGCCAGCATAATCCCTTCAGCGCCGCCGGAAGCCGTATCGACCCGGATCTGGGTGTCCCTGAGCAGGCTCACCGTAACGATCAGGTTCATCCTGGTGTCGTCCACGATCAGCAGCCTGGCGTCCGGCGCGTGGAAAGCCTCTTGATAGGCCTCTTTCGGGGAGTCTTTCGCTTCACGCTTTCCGCCGGATTTCTCCGTACGGACCAGCCGCTGGGGGATCTCAATCGTGAAAACGGAGCCGCTGCCGTATTCGCTCTGCACCTGGATGGTGCCGCCCATCATATCCAGGAGGTTTTTGGTAATCACCAGGCCGAGGCCCGATCCCTCCACGGTGCTGTTGCGTTCCATGTCCAGGCGCTGAAATTTGTTGAAAAGCTTATCCATGTCCTTGCGGCGGATGCCGATACCGGAATCCTCCACGATGAAAGTCAGCGGGACCATGCTGTCCGCCGGTTCACCGGCACGCACCGTCAGCCGGACATAACCTTTTTCCGTATACTTCACCGCATTGTTCAGGAGATTGGTGAGGATCTCCTTGACACGCACCTCATCTCCGTAAAGCATATCCGGCAGGGGATACTCTTTGCTGAGGGTGAACTCCAGGCCTTTTTCCTCCGCCTTGAAACGGACCATATTGCTGACGTCATTGAGCAGCGCCGAAAGCTGATACCTGCCCTTGACCAGTTCCATCCGTCCGGCCTCGATACGGGAAAAATCCAGGATATCGTTAATGAGGGACAGCAGGCTCCGCCCCGCGCTTTCCACCTCACCCGCATAATAACCGATCTGGTCGAACGTTTCCCTGATTTCCCGCGATTCCTTTGCCGGAAGGCCGCGGCCGTGCCGGCTTTCCCGAAGGATCATTTCGTTCATACCCAGAACAGCATTAATCGGCGTACGGATCTCATGGGACATATTGGCAAGGAACTCGCTCTTGGCCTGATTGGCGCTTTCTGCCTTGACCTTTTCCTCCAGCAGCTGGCCCTGCATGCGCACAAAGGGCCGCACGAGGATCAGGCACAGCACGGCCGCTCCCAGGAGCGTCATGGCCAGGACAACAATGTAGCGCTTCACAGTGGAAAAGATCTGATCCCTCAATTGGGAATCGAACCATTCCTCCGCAAAATCCGCCCGACGATTCCCGCAACCCTGCCCGCGGAATTAAACACGGGGCTGTAGGCGCTGTAGAAGCGGCCCCACTGATCCGAATAAGGCACCTGGTCAACAGCCGGCGTTCCCTTGCTGGCTTTTTCCAGGGCCTCGGTATACTTGACTTCATCGCCGAAGGCTCCGGGTTCTTCCGGGTCGGTATCGACAATAAACGTGAAGCGGCCGTTCCCCTCGTCCCGGATGGCATAAACGTATTCGAGCTCAACATTGTCGCGGAAAACCGCCATGGTATCATATACGGCTTTATATCCGGGGGTGCCTTCATCCCCGGGCTTCAGGCTTTCCAGCACATCGCCGTTCACGGAGCCCGCGGCGCAGTTGGCGATATCGACCATACGCTGCTGTATGGACGCGCGGACAGCAGCACGGGAGCGGCTGACCGAAACAGCGCAGAAAATGGCGCTGTTCAAAAGCAGAATCGCCTCAACCAACAGGATAATCTTGGTGGAGAGGCTTTTGCCCCGTTTCATGGATCGGCTCCCTTCTGCGGATTCGCGGTGCTGTGCGTTTGTTCTCTCATGTATCAAAGTATTTTATCATACACTCCGGCCGGGTGGCAAGATTTCGAAAAACACATCATTGACATTTACCCGGATACAGGGTATATAAAAGAATGCAACTTACGGAAAGAAGGCGGATGTTTATGAAACCCGACGTATCCCTTTTTATGAAAAACAAGCTCATTCCCGCGCTGCTGAGCATTGCGCTGGGGGTCGTGCTGATCATTGCGCGGCGGTCCGCGCTGGATGTAATGGTCAAAATCACCGGCGGCCTGATCGCTGCCGGCGGAGTCGCCTTTATTCTTGCCTGGCTGTTCAGGCGGGATAAGATGGAGGGCACCGCTGCGCCGATGCTCGTAGGGCCGGCTTTGGTCATGATCCTGATCGGCCTGGCGATGATTTTCTTCTCGAATACCGTGGTGGATATTTTCCCGATCATCATGGGTATCATCCTGATCCTGAACGGTCTCAGCCACCTGGCAGCCGCCGGCCTGTACGGAGAGGACCGGATCCTCATCGGCCTGCTGGGCATTATCACGATCGTGCTGGGCGTCCTGATCGTCGCGCAGCCCGACTTCGTGGCAAACGCGCTTATGGTCTGGATCGGCGCTTTCTTCATCGTCAACGGCGTGTTTGACCTGTTTGTGGTCAAGCGCGTTTCCGGCAGCACCCCTGACAGCAGCCCCAACCCCTGAGCATGGATATTGAAAAGAGTCGTGAATCTCACGGCTCTTTTTTTCATGTTCACAGCAATCCCTTTTCCCTGAGCCTGGCCAGCGTCTCCTCCGTGCTTCTATGCAGGATTCCGGTACCGTCTCTCGCTTCCCATTCCCGGATGGTGTCCTTCCGGTCATCAATCAGGACGTCCCTCGGGCCTGTACAGTAATCCTTCTTGTCCTTCCGGTAGACGATATTGATTTTCACCGTATCCGAAAGCATCCGCCTGGTCCAGGCGATCTTATCCTCCCCGGCTGAATCAATACCCCTGAAAGGTTTCGGAATCCCCGTCAGGATCTCGCACTCGTCCCCGTACTTCGCATAAATCGTGTCAAAAAGCTCTTTTGCCCCGGGCATCAGTTCCAGCCTGTCATAAAAATGATCGATCTTCCGGATCGCTTCCCACATCTGATCATCATACTGGCGGTTATACTTTTTGTTCTGTGAGGTTGCCTTCATACCGCAAAGATCGTTCACGCCCTTATCGAAGTGCGCCAGCACGCCGTCCATGTCCAGATAGATCATCCGATCATCCCCTTTTCATTCTCCCGGCAGGCATTCTCCTGCAGAAGCGGATATCTCACTCCGGCAAAATATGCTTTCAGCGCGGCAATATGGTCTTCCGCGAACAGGGGCGGGATCTCATCCTTTCCGAAGAACCGAAGCTCATATGATTCCTCGTCGATCCGCGGATCCCCGGATGGGGCGGACGCGGTAAACATGGCTGAAACCACATGCGCGGCGTCCCCGTTGCTCCAGACCATATGGTGATTGTGAAAAATCCCCAGGAAGCTTTCCAGTCTCACTTCCAGGCCTGTTTCTTCCCTGATCTCCCGGATGGCTGCCTGCTCATACGTCTCGTTCATCTCCAGCAGCCCGCCGATCAGTCCCCACTGCCCGTTATCCGTCCGCCGCTGGAACAGAATCTTCCCGTCCCGGACAATCACCGCTCCCGCGCAGTTCAGGATGATCTTCCTGCTCCCGATTTCCTTTCTGAGTTCGTGAATATAGTCCATTTCCCAGCCTCCGGATCATGTGTTGTAAACCCTGTCCGCATTCCGGCAATACCGCGCTTCAGATCCTTTCATCCGCCCAGCATTCGTTCTTCACGCTGCCGTCCCGATAGGTCTCTTCATCAGGTTCCGGCAGCGCGTCCTCCTCCGGAATCGTATCGTTCCATTCTTTTTCCTTCCGGTCCGCTTTCCGTTCGCTCATGGTTTTCACATCCTGATCTGTTATGCAGCCCAACCCGCATCGTATCATCTGCGCATCCGGCTGTCAAATAATGGTTCCCCGGTCAGTTTTCGGATCCGATTCTCCTGCGGGCTCAGATCAGTTTACCGTCGCAGTGGTCGATCTCATGCTGGACAATCCGGGCCTGGAAACCGTCCAGGTTGCCGATGTGCTCCTGCATACGCATATCCTGCCACTTCAGGCGGATAGAGCGGAAGCGTTTTGCCTTGCGGGTGCCCTCCAGGGAAAGGCAGCCTTCCTCTGATTCATATTCGCCGAAGGCGGACAGGATCACCGGATTCAGCATCGCGATGACCATAGGCCCTCTCGCGACCGCGATAATCCGTTTGCGCTGGCCGATCATATTGGCAGCCATACCGACGCAGCGGTCCAGATTGGCCCTCAGGGTATCAGCCAGGTCCTCCGCGATTTCCAGGTCTGCTTCCGTCGCGGGAACAGAAGGCTGCGCCAGAAAAACCGGATCGTGAATGATCTCCTTAACCATGGTTCCTCCTTGTTCATCAGCAGTTGCCGGGATAAACGTAAGCGAGACGGCGGCGGGCAGCCTCCACAAGGCTGTAAATCCTGCGGACATCTGTCGGGCCGCGGTCTGTCATGCGGAAGCGGGGAAAAAACCGCGTGATATGAAGCGGGATATCCCGGCCGGATCTGCCGCCGTATACATCCGTCAGGGACGCGACCCATGAACTCAGCTCCAGTATTTCTTCCTCGGAATCATTTTCCCCGGGGACAATCAGCGTGGTCAGCTCCACGTGACAGACGCGTACGGCCTCGCGGATAAAATCCATGGCCATGCCGCGGTCCCCTTTCAGTGTATCCCGGTAATACCGGTCTGTAAATCCCTTCAGGTCGATATTCATCGCGTCGATATACGGGGCGATTTCCCCGAGCACGGAAAGATCAGCCGTACCGTTGGTGACCAGAACGCTGCAAAGGCCTTTCTGCCGCGCAAGTTTTGCCGTATCCCGCACATATTCATAACCCACAAGCGGTTCATTGTAGGTGAACGCGATACCGATGTTCCCGCGGGACCGAAGCCGTTCCGCCATCGCTGCCAGTTTTTCGGGCGGTACTTCCTCCGTGTCCGCCAGGAAAGCGCCGTCGGCACCGGCCTGGGCAATCTCATGGTTCTGGCAGAAAGGACAGCGGAGATTGCAGCCCAGGCTGCCGGCCGAGAGAATCATGGATCCCGGATGAAAATGATACAGGGGCTTTTTCTCAATCGGATCGAGCGCGAGGGAAGAAAGCCTTCCATAGTATCCGGGCCGGACGGTGCCCTCCCGCATGATGCGGGCGCCGCAGGCGCCGGCCTGGCCTTCCGCCGGTTCACAGTGCCGGAAACAAACGTTGCAGGCTGCCATTACAAACTCCTTCAGGTATGCCGGATCACTTCAAAACGCTCGAGGGTATAGGGATCACGGGGAGAAATGCCGCCCTTGCGCAAGGCGATGTCAATCTGTTCCTCCACCGTGTCAACGCCTTCCAGATCCGGAAGGAGCAGGCCACGGCGGGGGCCGCAGGAGACAATGACGCCGTAGCGTTTGACATCCAGTTCATCTTCACTGTCAATGATTTCCGGGGCTGAAAGAACGTCTACGCTGATCTCCAGGGCAGTCAGTTCCTCCGGCCGGACCGGCTCAAAACGGGGATCCCGGGTTGCCGCGCTGACAGCATTTTCAATGATCTCCTCGGCGATATTCCCGCGGCATGGCTGAATCGTGCCGATGCAGCCGCGGAGACGGCCATCCTTATGGATGGAAACAAAGACGCCGGCCCGGCGGGAAATCAGTTCCTCCGCCGTGTTGTCCGGCACCGGGATCTTCCTGCCGGAACGAACGCGGGCTTCAATCGCCGCACGGGCCAGGCGGACATACCCGTCCTCCTTTTCCCGGCCGGCCGCGTAAGCCTTCGCCTGCCTGTCTCGGTACTGCCTGAGAAAGCAGCGTTCCTCATCCGGTTCCCCGGGATGGAAGATACAGACGCCGTAACCCACGCCGGTCACGTCCTGATGAGACAGCCGGCGGGCTTCGACCTGCAGTCCGTCCAGTACGCCTGCCATGATCACAAAGGACCGGTGGCCGCACTCCGCAGCCCTGTCACAGAAGTTTTCATCAAAATCAAAGAGTTCACCGAACGCGGCGCGGGAGCAGACATCCATGACGCGGGCGTCATATTCCGGGCCCTCCGGGGCAAATCCGTAAGGCCCCGAATGCTTCAGCTTGTGGGAAAGATCCCCGCTGGCGATATAGACAACCCGGCGCCCCAGTTCGTCAACGGCGCGGCGGATAAGCAGGCCGAATTCATAGTGGTCCGGAAGGGAAAACCCTGAGAGGCCCAGACGGACGAGACGGAACTCCCTGTACTGCTGCTCTGTAAACCAGAGCGGCACGAGGGTTCCGTGGTCCAGGGCCGGATCGCGCTCTCCAAGGACGCCCGCAGGGAAATCCCGCTCCTTCGTAAGGGCTGCGATCTTCTGCACAAGCTCCGTATCATACCGTTCACGGAAAGAAACCTGCGGCGCGCCGAAACGCCCAAAATCACCGCGGGCTTCCCGGCCCGGGGAAATGTGAAAATAATCCTGGTAAAGCGCCGCGTGGGGGCTGGAGATCACAATGGTATCAGGCCTGAGGGCGGCGATATCCGTAGCGACAGCCTGATAAGCGCTGATCGTCTCCGCGATCTGCCGTTCATCCCCCTTCCCGATCTCCGGGATGATCAGTGGCGGATGCGGAACCATGTAGGCAGCAAGAACCGGCATATACATTCCCCTCTTGTCTTCCATCCCGTCAAAGGGTGGTCTTCATGTATCATTCATGGTATCATAAGAATCGGGGTCTGACAATTGCAAAGAATCAAGCCCCCAAACGCGGCTGTGCTGTCCTGCGAACCGCAGTCCTCCGCAGCCGATGCCGGACGCGCCGCCGGAAAGGCCCCGGCTGAAAACGATCAGGCCTGTATGAATACCGAAAACAACTGCCCGGGAGGGAGAAACATGATGAAGATCATGATCGCGTCGGATATCCACGGCTCAGCGAAATACTGCCGGCTGATGCTGGAATGTTTTGAAAAGGAACAGGCAGACCGCCTGTTCCTGCTCGGCGACATCCTGTATCACGGTCCGCGCAACGACCTGCCTGAAGAGTACAATCCCAGGCAGGTGACTGCCATGCTGAATCAGCACAAAGAAATCATATACGCTGTCCGCGGCAACTGTGAAGCGGAAGTGGACCAGATGATGCTGGAATTTCCGGTGCTGGCAGATTATGCGCTCCTGCCCCTGGGTTCACGCATGGTCTTCATCACCCACGGCCATATTTTCAACAGGGATCACCTCCCTCCGATGAAAAAGGGAGATATTCTTCTCCACGGCCATACCCACGTGCCCGCCTGCGAAGAATCCGGCGGCTGTATCTGTATGAATCCCGGTTCTGTTTCCATCCCCAAAAACGGCACGCCCAGGGGATATATGATCCTGGAGGGGAATGTCTTTGAATGGAAGACCCTGGACGGGGAAACCACCAACCGTTACGAAGCATAATCCATGAACCGGAAAGGCGTTCCCCGGCCGGGGAACGCCTTTTGACGCGCAAATGATTACAGGCTGAGGTCCACTGCCTCAAAGTGCTTTGAAGAAGACTGGACCGCCTTGGCGGTGCCCGCAAGGAACAGCGCCAGGCCCGCAAGCGTAAAGAGCGCCTTTTCGCTCATATAGCGGGGATCCGGCTGATCGAGGATATCCCTGAAAAACGGAATGGTATAGGTCGCAACGATCTCAAAGATAATCCAGGCAAAAACCGCGGCCGCCGCAAAGGCGAAGGACTTTCCCGGTTTGTTGATGTCCCTGTAATATACCGGGAAAAAGACCAGGTTGAAGATGGCAAAGATGATCATGCCGTCCCCGATGATCGCGAGGCCCGCGTCAAGCCCGGCCGGATTCGGCGTAAAGCCGATGGCGTATTTGACCAGGACAAAGATACCCATGCACAGAAGGTCAAGCACCTCCAGAACGAAGCAGAAAAGGATACGCGCCTTCACCGCGTCACCGCGGGAAACCGGCAGCGTCAGCGTATAGGCGGCGTCATGATTCTCGCGGGCGGTCAGGCAGATAAAGAAAACCGCCAGTCCCATATAAAAACAGCACACGCCGTAAGGATACCCGGGAACCAACACCAGCGCGGCAGCCAGAAGCATGATGTAAGCCGTGGGATGCATGCAGAGTTTCCATTCTTTTATCAGCAGTTTCATGCTTCTTCCTCCTCCTTTTCCAGATGAATCATGATCTCATCAAGATCCGCCTCCCGCGTCTGAAATCCCGCGGCAGCGACCGCCGGCAGAAGGACCGTCCATCCGTCCCGCACACGGCAGGCACCGCAGGCCGCGGATTTCACGTCCGCCGGGATCTCCCCCGCGCACTCCGCGATACGCCAGGCAGCGCGGAAAGCGTCCAGATCATCGTCCGCCCTGAGTTTACCGTTTCGCAGGAACAGTATCCGGTCCGCGCATTTTTCCAGGTCGGAAGTGATATGCGTTGAGAAGAAGATCGTTTTCCCTTCGTCCCGCAGTTTCAGGAAAACCTCCACAAGCTCCTCCCGGCTGACCGGATCCAGCCCGCTGGTCGGTTCATCCAGGATAAGCAGTTCGGCTCCGTGGCTCAGGGCCAGGGCCAGGGCATACTTGATTTTCATACCGTTGGACAGCTCCGCCGGGGTTTTCTCCCCGTCAAGCCCGAAGGCTTCCATATACTTCCTGTAGGCCGCGTCATCCCAGGAGGGGTAGAAGGTTTTTGTCACCGCGGTAATCGCTTTGAGTTTCTTCCGGGAATAATAGGACATACCCGCGGAAACAAAACCGATCTTCGCCTTTGCTTCCCGGTCATGCTCCGGGAAAGGCAGGCCGAAGAAAGTGATTTCCCCTGCGTCCGGATGGACAAAGGAAAGGATGGAATTGATTGTCGTTGTCTTGCCTGCGCCGTTGCGGCCGATAAAACCGGTAATCGTTCCCGGTTTCAGTGTAAATGAGACGTTCTCCAGCCTGAATGCCGGGTAGTTTTTGCTCAGTCCCTGCACAACAAGGGGGCTTTTCATTTCAGTTGCCATTTTTCATTACCTCCGCCATTGCCAGAAATAAATCCGCCTGTACCAGGGCAAGTCCCTGTCCTTCATCGCCGAGCACCATCAGCTGGTCTCCGGGATTGATCCGGAAGATTCGCCGGGCACGGACCGGAATCACAATCTGTCCCTTGTCGCCGACCGTCACAAGCCCGAACATATGTTTCCCTTTCAGTCCGGCGCTCTCATCCAGTTCCTCCGCCGGCGCGCTGACCAGATCATCCAGCGCCACGTCCAGCGCGGCTGCCAGCCGGCCCGCGCTTTCCAGGTCCGGGGAGCTTTCTCCGGTTTCCCATTTGGCGATTGTCTGCCGGGCTACGCCAACCTCCTCAGCCAGGGCTTCCTGGGTCAGGTTCTTCTGTTTCCGTAAAATTTGAATATTCTTACCGATCATACAATTCCCACCTTTCCCACCAGCATATTACCGTACAGGCGTTGTCCGGTCAATCACCGTAAGCTGACAAAAAAAGATGCAAATGTTAATCATCATTGACAAACGAAAAAAACAGCCGCGCCATTGTGAGCGCAGCTGTTTCCCGAACGCTTTTTATGCGGCTTTGCGAAGGCGGATGATCCTGCCCTGGCCGCCGGTTTCTTCGGTACCCGGCATCAGGCGGCCCTCCAGGGAACGCATCAACCGGAAATAGCAGGGGAAGAGAAAGAGGTCCGCCATGATCCAGGCAGCAGGATTGGCAAAACAGGCGCCTGTAAATCCGGCCGCCGGCACCACGAGCAGGGCCACAACCGTCCGGGCCAGCATCTCAGACAGGCCCGCAAACATGGCCACGCGGGTGAAGCCCATGCCCTGGATGCACAACCGCAGGATGTTCACAAACAACAGCGGAATATAGAACGCGGCGTTGATCCGCAAATAGCGGAAGCCCATTTCCATCACCGCGGCATTGGCGTCCCCGTCAATGAACAGGCCCAGCATCCTGTCCCCCAGAAGCAGGACGACGCCCAGGGCAAGGACGCAGTAAACCATGCCGATATAAGAAGCTGCACGCAGGCCCTGACGGACCCGGTCCAGCCTGCGGGCGCCGGTGTTCTGGCCGGCGAACGTCGCCATGGTGGACGCCAGGGCGTCAAACACACAGGCGAAGAACATGCTCAGTTTCCCGGCAGCGCTGACGGCCGCCACGGCGTTCACGCCCAGGCCGTTCACGGACCACTGAACCATCACCGAACCGATGGCCGTAATGGAGAACTGAAGTCCCATCGGCAGGCCTACGCCCAGCATGGAACGGGAACGCCGCAGGGAAAGGCGCCTGTCTTCTTTCGTCAGCTTCAGAATCGGGAACTTTTTCAATATGACCAGCAGGCATCCCAGGCCCGCGATCAGCTGGCTGACCGCCGTGGCGACAGCCGCGCCGGCAACATCCATGCCGCAGACGATGATAAGAAAAAGGTCCAGGGCAATATTGACCAGCGAGGCCAGAACCAGGAACAGGACAGGGGTTCTGCTGTCGCCCAGGGAACGCAGAATGCCGCCGGCCATGTTGTAAAGCACGCAGCAGGGAATCGCCGCGAAAATAATCCGGATATAACTGGCGGATGAATCCAGGATCTCCTCCGGGGTGTTCATCAGGCGCAGGAGCGGCTTGCACAGGAATGTCGCCGCCAGGCCGAAGATCAGGCTCAGCCCCGCGCTGAGAACCGCGGCATGCCAGACGCCGCGGCGCACCTCATGCTCGTTCTTCGCGCCGAATGCCTGGGCAATCGGGATGGCAAAGCCGGAACAAAAGCCCATGCACAGGCCGATCACCAGAAAGTTCACAGAACCGGTGGCACCGACAGCCGCCAGCTTTTCGGCGCCGAGATAACGGCCGACAATGGCCGTATCCACAAAACTGTAAAACTGCTGAAAGAGCATCCCGAACAGAAGCGGGGCGGCAAAGAGAAGAATCTGTTTCAGCGGACTGCCTTCCGTCAGGTCTTTCGTCATGGTACGTGACATTACCGAAATAACTCCTTTCACAAGCCTGAAACGGCTTGTCGGGATGTTATAGCACGTTTTGCCTCCTTGCGCAATCCGCCAATTCCGGCCGAATTTCAACCGTTTTGGGCAAAAGAAAAAACCGGCTGCTCAGAGCCGGTAAAAAAACCGAGTGAATCAGTTGCTCGACGCGGAAGCAGAGGACGAGGAGAAGCTGGAGGACGAGGCGGAGCGGCGGCGTTCACGGTCGCGGATCACATGCTGGAGGGTGATCAGGATCGCAACAACAATGGGTTCCTTGTCGGGCTGATAGATATCGATCGCGTATTTGTCATGAATGGAAACCAGCTTCTGGCTGATCACGGCGATTACGCCGCCTGCCTGGTCATAGAGTTCGAAGTTCAGTTCAAACAGGTTGCCCCTCAGCTGCCAGCCGAGGCCCTCAATGTTTGTGACGTCCTTGTATATATGCCAGAGTTCGTTGGAAATCTGAAACTGAAATCCGTCCGCCATGGTGACAAAATGCCGTTCATGGAGCGTAAAGAATTTCCGCTCGATATGGGCAACCTGATTGCCTGCGGCGTCCGTAATATCGGTCTTGTCATGGAGGGAGAAAACCTTGCTGCTGGCGCGGTAAACCACCTGCTCCTTTTCATCGGTGATGTCCGTAGCCTGATGCAGGGAAAAAAACTTGGTGGAAATAAACAGGGAATGCGCCGGTTCTCCGAACCGCTCGGCATTCACGACGTTGGTGTCCTCACCGGCTTCACGGTAACGAAGATATTTCGAAAAAACACCCATCTGCAGCCGCTCCTTTCAGTTCCTGCGGTCATTGTAAAATCAGAATCCGTCCCCTGTCAAGTTTTACCACTTGTTCCGGACCTTTTCAGCAAAACCCATGAGGTTATCGATCCGGAGCTTCGTGCCGTCATCCAGGACGGCCGTACCGCTGAAACGGCCGAAAACCTGGTGCTGGTCAGAGCAGATGAACTTCAGGTCCACCTTGGCGCTGCGGTCCATGACAGGCAGGAAAGCCATCTCGAAGCGTCCGTCATCGCTGGTAAACGTCCACGGAGCCATGAAGTCGTCCTTCCCGTCCCTTTGGGGAATGTTGAAAGTAACCTGGCTCAGCTTATGGATTTTCCCGTCGTAAAAGAGGACATTCTCGGTGGCGGCGGAAGTGTCTCCGAAACCATAGCCGATATTGAAGCCGAAAGGCACACCGTCCGCCAGTCCGGAAGCGGAGCCCCAGAACCAGGTATTGTCGTAGGTCCAGACGCCGCGGCCCCAGTCCAGCACGGCAAAAGAATCCGCCGGGTCGCAGCGGTATTCCCGGCCGCCGAGGGTGACCATGCCTTCCACGCGGATACAGTTGATTTTCTGGTTGTAATAGAAGGCTTCCGGATGATCCCGGTAAGGGGTGACGATCACCATGGTTTCCTTCGGGGCATCGGTCAGGTGGAGGTCGAAAACGAGC
>Ga0265298_10002294_pt1 | contig 26869 bp, 19 predicted proteins | sample AusTroGonzalo_MG_3_FD_193486 | JGI IMG/M metagenome (GOLD analysis project Ga0265298, IMG submission 193486) | Bovine rumen microbial communities from tropical cattle in Woodstock, Queensland, Australia - Gonzalo_01 | ecosystem: Host-associated > Mammals > Digestive system > Stomach > Rumen ...
ATACATTGGTGGCTTGTGAGGATGACGGTTCTATCTTGACATCGCTCAATAGTTCGTTTGTGACGACTGCCGAACCGGCGCCTTCGAATATTGGTAACCTGTCCGGCGCGCAAGGTGAAATCATCAAATTCATCCATAACGGCCAACTCTTCATCCTCCGTGACGGCAAGTTGTACAATGCCCTCGGAGTACAAGTGAAATAAGTAGAACGCTTTATTATATGAAACGTGTAGGAAACATATTCATTGGACTGCTTTGTGGCGTAACGGCCGCAATGGCGCAAGAAGTCACGAACGTGGAGGCAAAGCAGGTGGGCAACATGGTGGAGGTTACGTATGATCTCGATCAGGATGCCTCTATCCACCTGCTCCTATCCCGTGACGGTGGTGCAAACTATACTCCCGAACCCAAAACCGTCACAGGCGATGTGGGAAACACCACCTCTGGTCATAAGAAACTGGTATGGGATATGTTGGCGGACTATACCGACTGGAACCTCAAGAATGCGCGGTTTAAAGTGGTGGTAGGTGAGCAGAAGGACCGGGTATTCACCATCAACAAGGTTCCCTTTACGATGATCGCTGTCGAAGGAGGAACGTTCATCATGGGCGCCACTCCTGAGCAGGGAGAGGAAGCGGAGAAAACGGAGAAACCCGCCCACCCGGTTGCGCTCAGTGATTTCTATATCGGTCAGACCGAAGTGACGCAAGGACTATGGAGAGCCGTCATGGGTACCAGCCGCTCTTACGTACAGGAAGGTGACAATTATCCCGTGGAGAATGTCAACTGGGACGATTGTCAGACTTTCATCGACAAAATCAATGAACTCATGGCGCACGAATTGGGAGGCAGACGCTTTGCCCTGCCTACCGAAGCACAATGGGAGTATGCCGCGCGTGGAGGCAAGTACAGCAAAGGTTATAAGTACCCCGGCGGTGATGAGCTTGGCGATGTGGCGTGGTTCCAAGGGAACAGTGATGGTACAACACACCCCGTCGGAACCAAAAAGGCGAATGAACTCGGTCTGTACGACATGAGCGGTAATATTTACGAGTGGTGCTACGACTGGCATGAACCTTACCCGACGGATCTGGTCTCCAATCCTTCCGGTCCGGTTACGGGAAAAGTGAAAGGACTGCGCGGCGGTAGTCTGGAAAGCGAAGCCAAACGGTGCCGCATTTCCAAACGAGGTGGTAACTACCCCGACTACCACAATTTGTACAACGGATTCCGTCTGGTACTCCTGCCGAATATGGCTTCGGCTACGGCGCAGGTTAATGAATCAAATGTCTTGACACTCTCTGCTCATAAAGTGCTGTACTTCAGCGACTTTGCTAAACCTGTTGTGGAGAAAGCCATCAATGAATGGCAGCTTAAGGATGAGTTTGAGAAGACTGCCGACTGGCAGAAACGCGTCAATGAGACAACCCGTAACGCCAAGATCAAGGAACTGACCAAGCAGGCCGAAGCGGACTACCTTAAGATGTGCACCGCGACCCTTCAACCCGAGGTATCGCTCTCCGGGCCGTATGATGCGGATAATGAGGTGTTCCTGCTCTTCGAGCCGCGTTTCGGAGACATGATTGTTCCGGTGCCTATCTCCGAGGCGCGTGCGTTCAAGGAGAATTGGGCTTCGGTACAAATCAACCCGCAGTATTTCATTGAGAACGATGTACTCTCACTCGCCTCCATGGATATGTATTTCCCCTCTCTCGACAAACACTACCTCTATTCCAATCAGGCTTCGCTCAAGTACGAGCAGGCGCAGGTGGACTATAATTTTGAACCGATCAAAATATCGGGCGGTTCGGGTACTGTGCAGAAGGGAGAGCAGACTGTCGGACAGAAGAAATTGGCTGTCGGAAAGTCCCAAGTGGACCTGCAGATCCCCGAAACGCAGGCTGTCAATCCCAATACCTTTGTCATCATCATTGCCAATGAGGATTACAAGTCTGTTGCTCCGGTGCCGTTTGCGCTCAACGACGGACGTACCTTCGCCAAGTATTGTCAGCGTACGCTGGGCGTTCCTGCCGCTAATATCAAGGTGCATGAGAACGCAACCTACAATGACATCCGCCTCGCGGTCGCTTGGATAAAGAATGTGTGCGAGAAATACGAAGGGGACGCGTCAGTCATTTTCTATTATGCCGGACATGGTATTCCCGATGCTTCCGACAAGTCGGCTTATCTCCTGCCTGTCGATGGTGACGGACGCTATGTTGCTACCGGTTACAAACTGGACGACCTCTACCAGAGATTCAGCGAAATGCCCGCCAAGTCGGTCACCGTCATGCTCGACGCATGTTTCTCCGGCGCCAATCGTGACGGTCAGATGTTAGCCTCCGAACGTGGTGTGGCGCTTAAGAGCAAAGGTGCCGTACCCCAAGGCAACATGGTTGTCTTCTCGGCTGCGCAGGGAGACGAAACGGCTCTGCCGTACGAGGAGGAAGGACATGGTATGTTTACCTATTATCTGCTTAAGAAACTGCAAGACACGAAAGGCGATGTAACCCTGCAGGATCTCTCGCAGTATGTCATCAAGGAGGTCAGCCGCAATTCCGCGGTAATCAACAAGCCCCAAACCCCCTGCATCGTTCCTTCACCCTCGCTCGGCGCAGAATGGCAGAAATGGAAAATCAGGTAACCAACACAACACGGACGCATTACCTATGCGTTCCCTACTTTTTACCTGATAGTTACCTATTAGCACAAAAATGGACATCGTTTGATGTCCATTTTGTCGAGAAGACGTGACTCGAAAATTGCCGAGCAATAATCGTTCGAACGCAGTGAGATAAGAACACGCGACCTGTTCTATGTGTTGTACTATTTCCTCCGAGTGGTGACTCGTCAGGTACAACACTCGGAGTGCCATCCGAGGCACTCCTTCACGTCCCGAACTACTACGTTCGGCCCATAGGAGCGGTTAGAGACACGCTGCCGATATGCAAATCAGGCACCCATCAAATGATGAATGCCTGATTTGTGTCGAGAAGACGTGACTCGAACACGCGACCCCTACGTCCCGAACGTAGTGCGCTACCAACTGCGCCACTTCTCGATGCTTTAATTACTCACTTTTTGAAAAAGCGTGCAAAATTACTGCTTTTTTTTGATATACGCAAATTTTTTGGCATTATTTTGCACTTTTTTTGCGGAAAATGCGTTTTCCGGGCTTAATTGGTGCCGTTTTAGCCATTATTTCGCGTACGTCTGCCTCCGTTAACGCTGTTGCGTCCACGTTCTTCGGAATCTGATAATTGCCTTCTTCCGTATGGATATAGTCGCCGTAACGGCCGTGCAGTACCTTGATCTCACCCCACTGGTGAATGGGAATAACCGCCTGCTGTTTTTCTTGAATGAGCGCTACCGCCTCTTCCATCGTCAGCTTCAACGGGTCCTTGCCCTTCGGAATGGAGATATACACCTTATTATAATTTACGTACGGACCGTATTTGCCTTCGCCTACGACAATCTCATTTCCTTCGTATTCACCAAGCGTATAGGGCAGTGCCGTGCGGAACAAGTCCAGAGCTTCTGCAAGGGTGATGGAGAAGATGGACTGCCCTTTCTTGAGGCTTGCAAAACGTGGTTTGTCACCAGCCGCATCGCCCAACTGCACGCATGGGCCGATCTTGCTGATTTTGGCAATCACCGGCAGTCCCGTAGCAGGGTCATTACCCAATGTGCGGCCTGACACTTTTCCCGATGAAATCGAGGAAAGTAAGGGTTTGAAGGTCTTGTAGAATGTGTCCACCGTCTTCACCCAGTCCGCCTTGCCGACAGCGATGCGGTCAAACTGTTCTTCCTCATGCGCCGTGAAGTCATAACTGAGGATGGTGGGGAAATGTGCTACCAGAAAATCATTGGTGATGCGTCCCAAGTCCGTCGGCAGCAGGCGCTGCGTCTCTGCACCATACATCTCCGATTTGGTATGCTCAACCACCTCGCCGTTCTTGAGTGTCAGAATGGCCGTTTCGCGTTTCTGGCCGGTTATGGAACCTCTCTCCACGTACTTGACGTGCTGGATGGTCTCAATGATGGTGGCGTAAGTGGACGGACGGCCGATGCCCAATTCCTCCATTCGCTTCACCAGTGTCGCTTCATTATAGCGGAACGGCGGCTTGGCATAGGTCTGTACGGCCTCCGCGCTTTGCAGGCGCAGACGCTCGCGTTGGGACATTGCCGGCAGGATGCGGCGCTCTTCCGCCTCCTCGTCCGTCGATTGGACATAGACACGCGTGAAACCGTCAAAAGTAATTACTTCGCCTACGGCGACAAACGCATACTTGCTGCCGTGTACCGACACCTCGATGGTCGTTTTTTCGCTCTCTGCATCGGCCATCTGGCTGGCGATAGTGCGTTTCCATATCAACTCATACAGACGCTGTTCGTCTCGGTTGGCACCGGCGGTCTGCACGTTCATGTAGGTCGGACGGATGGCCTCATGTGCCTCTTGCGCACCCTTCGATTTGGTGTGGAACTGACGCGTGTGCACGTATTCCTTGCCATATTGTTCTGCAATCACCTCTTTCGACGTAGCCAGAGCTAGTGTGGATAGGTTGACGGAGTCGGTACGCATGTAGGTGATTTTTCCGCTTTCGTAGAGCGACTGCGCCAAGCGCATCGTCTTCGAAACGGCGAACTTGAGCTTGCGGGCCGCCTCCTGTTGCAGCGATGACGTGGTGAATGGCGGTGCAGGCATATGCTTGGTCGGCTTGCGCTGTACGTCACGAACGATGAACTGCGCCTTGGGCAGCGTCTCGAGGAACTCTATCGCATCTTTCTTATGTGCGAAACGATGGTTCAGCTCGCATCGTAACACTGACGCGTCACTCGGATTTGAGCCGATGAAATCGGCAAAAATGCGGTATGAGGACGAGGCGCGGAAGGATTCTATCTCGCGCTCTTTCTCTACAATCAGTCGTACCGCTACGGACTGCACACGGCCGGCCGAAAGACCCGTCGTCACTTTCTTCCATAGGATAGGTGACAGTTCGAAACCCACGATTCGGTCCAGCACGCGGCGTGCCTGCTGGGCGTTTACGAGGTTATAGTCGATGTCCCGCGGATGAAGAATTGCCTCTTGGATGGCGTTCTGCGTAATCTCGTGGAATACGATACGCTTGGTGTCCTTGCTGTCCAAACCTAACACCTCTTTAAGATGCCATGCGATTGCCTCTCCCTCGCGGTCCTCATCGGAAGCCAGCCATACGGTCTCCGCTTTCTTTGTCTCCCGCTCCAACTGCTCTATCAGATGAGTCTTGTGCTCGTCAATCACATAATTGGGCGCATAGCCGTTCTCAAAGTCAATACCCATCGAGTTCTTGCCTAACGGTTCGATGTCGCGGATATGACCCTGACTGCTCAGCACGTGATAATCCGCACCGAGAAATTTTTCTATCGTCTTGGCTTTCGCCGGAGACTCCACTATAACCAGATTTTTGCTCATAAGCGTATATAATAAGGTGTACACCTCAAAAAATCGGCTGCAAAAGTAGTATATTTAATTTATTTGTGCAAATTTTTTTTATTTGCTTGCGTATGTCAAAGATATTTAGTATCTTTGCACCCGATTTTGAAAAAAATAATTTTAATTTTTTATCGAAAGGACTTGCATGAATACAATTTTAGTCGTATTATTAGTGCTCGCGGGCGTCGCGTTATTATTAATGGAGATGTTCCTTTTGCCGGGTTTCGGCATAGCGGGCGTAAGTGGATTTGCGTGCTTGGTGGGTGCCGTGATTGTCGCGTGGACCTGTCTGGGCCGGATGGCCGGATATATCACTTTGGCGGCTTGTGTCGTACTGTCGGGTATCGCTATCTGGGTGTTCCTGCGCAGCAAGGCGCTGGATAAGATGGCGCTTGAAACGAAAATCGACGGACATGTCGAGTTGGCGAGCAATCGTTTGAAGAAGGACGAGCCTGCGCAGCCTGCTGAGTCCGCCCAGCCGGAAAAAGAGGACAAATAACCCTTTTACATAACCAATTACAAATAAAACCATTATGGATTCAATTTCTCTTGTCTTGATTGTGCTGATTACCATCGGCGTATTCATTTTCTTGTATTATGTGCCATTCATGCTTTGGATCAATGCTGTAGTCAGTGGTGTGCACATCAGTCTGGTACAACTCTTCCTTATGCGTATTCGTAAGGTGCCGCCTGCAAAGATCGTCAACTGTATGATTGAGGCGCACAAGGCGGGCCTGACGGACGTCAAGCGTGACGGTTTGGAGGCGCACTATCTCGCCGGTGGTCATATCGAGCGCGTGGTGCATGCTCTCGTTTCCGCCAGCAAAGCCGGTATATCGCTGCCGTTCCAGATGGCTACGGCCATTGACCTTGCCGGACGTGACGTGTTCGAAGCCGTACAGATGAGCGTTAATCCCCGCGTGATTGATACCCCGCCGGTAACCGCTGTTGCCAAGGATGGTATTCAGCTCATCGCTAAGGCCCGTGTGACCGTGCGTGCCAATATCAAGCAACTCGTCGGTGGTGCTGGTGAAGACACCATCCTTGCCCGTGTAGGCGAAGGTATAGTCAGCTCTATTGGTAGCGCCGAGAGCCACAAGCAAGTACTCGAAAACCCCGATTCCATCAGCAAATTGGTGCTCTCCAAAGGTCTTGATGACGGTACGGCGTTTGAGATTCTCTCCATTGATATAGCCGACATCGACGTAGGTAAGAACATCGGTGCACAACTGCAAATGGATCAGGCCGAGGCGGATAAGAATATCGCTCAGGCGAAAGCCGAAGAGCGCCGCTCCATGGCTATCGCCAGTGAGCAGGAGATGAAAGCCAAGGCGCAGGAAGCGCGTGCCAAGGTGATTGAGGCAGAGGCGCTCGTGCCGCAAGCCATGGCAGAGGCCTTCCGCAATGGCAATCTCGGCATCATGGACTACTATCGTATGCAGAATATGCAGGCGGACACTGCCATGCGCGAGAATATCGCCGGTAGTGGTGACATCAAGAAGAGCAAGAAATAATCGTGCGGAACGCTAAGAAGTGAAAATAGCTCTTCTCCAATATCCTATCGTTTGGGCTGACCCGCAAGCGAACGTCGGATTGTTAGACGAACGCCTGCGGGCCATAGCCGGCCGCGCAGACATAGCCGTCGTGCCGGAGATGTTCGCTACCGGTTTCTGTACGGACCGTCCCGGTCTGGCGGACGAGTGGGGCACCGGCGATGTGTGCCGCGCTCTGCAGCACATGGCGGACACCTATAATATAGCGATTATCGGCTCAATGATGGCTACCGACCATGGACGTCTGTACAACCGCGGGTTCATGTTCCGTCCGGACGACACGCCGTTGCACTACGACAAGCATCATCTCTACAAGAGTGGCGGCGAGGCGGAGTTCTTCACGCCCGGCAACACGCGCACTATATGGGAGTTCAGGGGCGTCAAGATACGTCCGGTTGTCTGTTACGATCTGCGTTTTCCCGTGTGGATACGGCAGGACAAGAACAATATGTATGACATTCTTGTCTGCGTAGCCTGCTGGCCCACCATCCGCATCCAGTACTGGGATGCCCTTTTGCCGGCGCGGGCGGCGGAGAACCACTGCTATGCCGTGGCGGTTAATATGGTCGGTACGGACGGGATGCAACTCGATTATAACGGCCACTCGGTGGCGTATGATACGTGGCTCAAGGATGTTGCAGGCTTTGAGGATTACGAAGAAAACACACGTATCGTCGATTTGTCAATCGAAAAACTGAGGCATTTCCGTGAAGTGTTGCCTCAATGGCAGGAAGCGGACGAATATGAGCTAAAGGGTTAAAGGCCAAAGTGGATATCAATTGGAACATAAAAGAATTGACGCCGGAGGAACAAGTGGCGGCCGAGCGTCTGAGTACCGAACTGGAAATCAGTCCGGTAGCCGGACGTATCTTGGCAGGACGTGGTATCCGCACCGCAGCGGAAGCGAGGGCGTACATACGCCCGTCGCTGGACAGCCTGCATGACCCCTTCCTGATGCGCGACATGGGCGCAGCAGTTGACCGTCTCTGCCAAGCGATTGACAACCATGAGCGTATAATGGTCTATGGCGATTACGATGTGGACGGCACCACCGCCGTGGCGCTCATGTACTCTTTCCTCCGCACTCAGACCGACAATCTCATCTATTATATCCCTGACCGTTATACCGAAGGATATGGTATTTCTACCAAAGGCATCGACACCGCCAAAGAGAAGGGTTGCACCCTTGTTATTGCCCTTGACTGCGGCATCAAGGCGGTCGATAAGATGGAGTACGCCAATAGTATAGGGGTTGATTTTATCATCTGTGACCATCATACACCGGGTGAGGTGACGCCTCGCGCGGTAGCAGTGCTTAATATGAAGCGTGCTGACTGCCTCTATCCCTACAAGGAATTGAGCGGTTGCGGCGTAGGCTTCAAACTCGTGCAGGCGTACGCTCAGCGTCGCAGCATAGAGATGCAGGAGGTCTATCGCCTGCTGCCGTTGCTGGCGATGTCGATAGCGTCTGACATAGTGCCGCTCACGGGCGAGAACCGCATTCTCGCTTTCTATGGGCTTCGCGCGCTCAACGCTCGGCCGTCCGTCGGACTGAACGCCATCATGGAGGTGGCGGGCATTGCCGGCAAGACTATCACCATGAGCGATCTCGTCTATAAGATAGGGCCGCGCATCAATGCCGCCGGACGTATCAAGAGCGGTGCCGAAGCTGTGCGGCTTCTTATAACAGATGATGCCGAAGCCGCATTGCGCTTTGCGCAGGATATAGATTCCTATAATCAGGACCGTCGCGATTTTGATACCAAGACCACAGACGAGGCCTTGGCGCAATTGGAGGCGGACCCGGAGAACGCAAACCGCTACACGACTGTCGTGTTCTCGCCCGAGTGGCACAAAGGTGTGGTGGGCATAGCCGCCAGCCGTCTGACAGAGACTTGGTATCGTCCCACCATCGTCCTCACCGCCGGAGAGGATGACATCATCAGCGGCAGTGCCCGCTCTGTGAGCGATTTTGATATATACACCGCCATTGACTCCTGTCGGGATCTGCTTACCAATTTCGGAGGACATAAGTTCGCTGCCGGACTGAGCATGCACAAAGCCGACCTGCCGGAGTTCAAGAGGCGCTTTGAAGCGTTCGTAGCGGCGCATATAACGCCTGAACAGCAGAAACCGACATTGGAGGTGGAGGCGGAAGTCGAACTCAGCGATATGAACTGGAAGATGTTCAAGATTCTCCAGTGCCTCGAACCCTTTGGCCCGGGTAACGAACGTCCTCTCTTCCTCTGCCGACATCTGATTAATAACCGCAACACGCGTGCCGTGAGTGACGGCAGACACCTGCACCTCGACCTCACCGACCGCATCGTAGCCATGGACGGCATTGCTTTCGGACAGGGAGACAAAGCGACCCATCTGCAGAATGGCAACGCCGTGGATATATGTTTCTATCTGGAGGAGAACACCTTCCGGGGGCGTACCACCCTCCAGATGAATGCGCAAGACATCAAATTAGTTTAGACATATGTTTTCAGAACGTGACACTAAAGGACCAAGTCTAAGAAAAGGTTCGATTGAAGTAGTATGCGGCTCAATGTTCTCGGGCAAGACCGAAGAACTCATCCGTCGTATGAAACGTGCTAAGTTTGCCAAACTGCGCGTGGAGATATACAAGCCTGCTATTGACATACGTTATAGCGAAGAGGACGTAGTCAGCCACGACCGCAATGTCATCCAATCAACACCGGTGGACAGCAGCCAGAACATACTGCTGATGGTGGACGACATTGACGTGGTGGGCATTGACGAGGCGCAGTTCTTCGATATGGGTATTGTCGATGTGTGCCGTCAGTTGGCGGACCGCGGTATACGTGTCATATGTGCCGGACTCGATATGGATTTCAAGGGCGCACCCTTCGGCCCGATGCCTGCCCTTATGGCAATCGCTGATGATGTGTACAAGACCCATGCTATATGTGTCCAATGCGGCGACTTGGCTTATGTCAGCCACCGTCTCGTAGCCTCTGACAAACGTGTGCTGCTTGGTGAGACCGACAGTTACGAACCCCTTTGCCGCGAATGTTATAACAGAGCGCTTGCCGCTGAAAATTGACAACTGAACGATGACGGCAGTTGACGTCATATTGCCCCTTGCCATCCGAGACTGTTACACCTATAGCGTCCCGGATGGTTTGTCTATGCCAGCGCCGGGTACCCGGGTGACGGTGCCGCTGATGAAAAAAGAAGTGCGTGGCCTGGTCCTGCGTCTGCATACAGAGCCGATAGAACAGGCGTGGGAGGATAAGATACGTCCCATTACATCGGTCATTGATGCCGCGCCTATGGTGCCGCCCGAGCAGTTGGCATTATGGCAGTGGATGAGCGGCTATTATATGTGCAGTTTGGGCGAAGTGATGTCTGCCGCCCTGCCGAGTGGGCTGGATGAGCGTTTGGCGAATCCGCCCAAACGCCGCCGGACGACGATAGCACCCTATACAGGTCCCATTGAACCGATGCACGCCCTCTCGCCTGCGCAGCAGAAATGTACCGATGAAATCGAGGCTTTTTGGAATTCCGGTAAGTCCATCACCTTGCTTCATGGTGTTACCTCCAGTGGCAAGACGGATATTTATATCCATCTCATTCAATCCCAACTCAACGCAGGTAAGAATGTCCTCTATCTGGTACCTGAGATAGCCCTGACCACCCAACTCACCTCGCGCCTGCAATGCATCTTCGGCGACCGTCTCATAGTCTATCACAGCCGTCTGACCGATGCCGAGCGCGAAGTGCGATACACGAAAATAGCCAGTCTCCAAACTTCAATTACCGATGACCAATCATCGGCTACCGGTAATTACGTCGTCATCGGAGCTCGTAGCGCAATCTTCCTGCCGATTCCCAATATAGGCTTGATTATCATGGACGAGGAGCATGATTCCAGTTACAAGCAGGCGGAACCCGCTCCGCGTTATCACGCCCGTGCGGCAGCTATCGTGCTGTCGAAGGAGCATAAGGCGCGCGTGCTTTTGGGCACCGCCACGCCTTCCGTAGAGTCTTATTGGCTGGCGCAGAAAGGAGTGTATGGTCTAGTGACACTCACGGAGCGTTTCGGTGGAGTCGAACTGCCTGATATCCAACTGATTGACCTCAAACGCCAGTACACACGCAAGGAGATGTACGGCCATTTCTCCGACCCGCTTGTGGAGCGAATCCGTCATATTTTGGCAGATAACAAACAAGTCATTTTGTTCCAGAACCGCCGGGGTTATGCGCCGTTGATACAATGTACCCAGTGCGGTCAGCCGCCCCGATGCGTTCAATGCGATGTGCCGATGACTTTCCATAAGCGCGAGAACGAACTGCGGTGTCATTATTGCGGCTATCATATGCCGGTGCCGAGTGCGTGTCCGAGTTGCGGCGGCGAACTGAAGACCATCGGCTTCGGTACGGAGCGCATCGAAGATGAAATACAGACCCTCTTTCCTGAAGCCCGTGTGCTGCGCATGGACCTCGATACGACGCGCAACAAGTCCGCCTATCAGGACATCATCAATGCTTTCGCCCGTCATGAATGCGACATCCTTGTCGGCACACAGATGATTACCAAAGGACTCCATTTTGATGATGTGCGCTTGGTAGCAGTGCTCAATACCGACCCCTTGTTCAACCAACCGGACTTCCGGGCCTACGAAAGGGCGTTTCAGATGTTGGAGCAAGTCGCCGGGCGTGCCGGACGTAAGGGAACCAAAGGCGAAGTGTGGATGCAGACCTTCGATCCGTCCAACGATGTGTTGGGGATGGTGTGTGAGCACGATTACGAAGCCTTGTACCGCCAGCAGATAGCCGAGAGGGAAAACTTCCGTTATCCCCCGTTTCATCGGCTCATTCGCCTCACGCTCAAGCATCAACGGCGCTTTGGTACATACCGCCGCCGCACAACTGCAAACGCACCTCACGCGTATCTTCGGCAACCGAGTCTCCGGGGTTATTATTCCTCCTGTCGAGCGCGTGCAGGCGTATACGCTTCGCGAACTGACACTTCGTATAGAGCAAGGGGCAAACATAGCAGAAGCCAAACGGAGACTCCAAGAGGCAATTGACTATATTGTCTCGATTCCATCGAATAAATCCATAAAAATTATAACTGATGTCGATCCCTGAAAACAAACGCCGAGTGGCGTACATCAATGAGATGATTGAATCCGGTCACGCCAAAGAGTTAGTGGCCGAAGGTGAAAAATACCATGTAGAGCAACTCGCCTCCATTGCGCGGGACATCTGTTCGCGTGAGGGTGTACGGGTGGTGCTCATTGCCGGTCCGTCGTCAAGCGGCAAGACGAGTACCAGTCACCGTCTCTGTCTCGAACTGCTCAACCAAGGCAAGCAGCCGGTAGCGCTGTCGCTCGACAACTGGTATGTTGACGGCACGCTCACGCCTCGCAAGGAGGACGGAAAGAAAGATTACGAGTCCATCTATGCGATAGACCTCAAGCAACTTGAAGAGGACATCAAAGCGCTCATCGCCGGTAAGGAGATAGCGTTGCCGACCTTTAATTTTGCGGAGGAGAAACGCGAGTACTTGGGCGAGACGCTCCAACTGGATCAGGACACTATCATGGTCATCGAAGGCATCCATGCCCTCAATCCGATTCTCTCGGAGCATATAGATCCCGATTGCAAGTACAAGATTTACGCCGCGCCGATGAGTCCGGTCTCGCTGGACGGCGAAACATGGATACCGACCCATGTACACCGTCTTTTGCGCCGCATCAGTCGTGACTTGCGCACGCGCGGCAAGAGTCCGTTGAAAACGCTTGCGTCTTGGTCAGCCGTACGCGAAGGAGAAGCGAAATGGATTGAACCCTTCCGCGAGCAGGCCGATGCACAATTCGACACATCGATGATGTACGAACTGCCGGCTATACGATACGTGGTGGAAGCGGCGTTGCAGACGGTGCCTGCCGTAGCGGACGAATATAAAATGGCGGAGCAGCTGCTCTATTATCTCAAGTTCTTTGAGAGCCTTCCGCCCTCTTTCATCCCCCGCACTTCTATTTTGCGCGAGTTCATCGGCGGCAGCCAGTTCAACGTCGGCTGATTATACGCGCCGCTGATAGTGGTAATTGCCGAATTTATTGTCCTCGTCATCACTGTCCGGTCGATGATGGCCGGTCAGTTTGGCGCGTAATTGGTTCCATAACTCCCCGGGTTCGCGCCATTGGGTCTTTTTCCAGAACAGGATAAGCAGCCATCCGAACAGCATGCCGCCCAAGTGGGCGAAATGCGCTACGTGGTCAGCCGATAGACCGGCCATCGAACCCAAGCCGGCAAACAACTCGATGAGTGCGTATATAATAACGAATACGCGCGCACGTATCGGGACGGGGATAAATAGGATGAACATAGGTACATCCGGATAGAGCCAGCCGAAAGCGAACAGAATACCGAATACAGCACCCGAAGCGCCGATTGTATTCATGTAATATGCATAGTGGGCCAGCGATGCGGCGCTATAGGTGGCGCTCATATTATTAAGCATCAGTGCCCAGACGGCCTCTTGCACGAAGGCGGCACCTAATCCGCACACGAGGTAATAGATAAGGAACCGGCGTTCACCCCAATGTTGCTCTATCATGGGAGCGAACATCCACACGGCGAACATGTTGAAGAAAATATGACTCAAATCGGCGTGCAGGAACATGTACGTCAGGGGTTGCCACCAATAAAACGACTGAGCGGAAAAGTAATGAAGTCCGCCGATGGCATGCAAGTCCACTCCGAACCGCCGAAGGAAGGCGGTGAGCAGAAAAACAATCACATTGGCTATCAACAGATAGCGGGTTATAGTAGGTAAATTTCTCATTGCGGCTGCAAAGTTACGCTAAATTTTTCATATATGCACATAAAAATGAGTACTTTTTGATAAAAAAGTGCATTTTTTTGCTAAAAAGTAATTTTTTTTTCAAAAAAAGTTTGGTATATAAAGAAATTTTTGTAATTTTGCACACGTATTCCGAAAAGGGAAACTAATAATTCACATTATTAATAATTCAAAACACACAAAGTTATGAACAAAGCAGAACTTATCAAAGCAGCAGCAGCTAAAGCTGAGGTATCCGCAGCAGCAGCAGCAAAAGTGATTGACGCAGCTCTTGAGGCTGCCGTTGAGGCAGTTAAGGCTGGTGAGGGCGTACAGCTCGTAGGCTACGCTACCATCGCAGTTAACGAGAAGGCAGCTCACAAGGCTAAAAACCCGCGCACGGGTGCTATCATCGACGTTCCTGCAAAGAAGGTCGTTAAAATCAAACCGGGTGCAAAATTCGCTTTCTAATCCGGCAATCCGATTAAAGCAAACGAGTTGCCCTCACTATTCGGGGCAACTCGTTTTGCGTCTGTTTATTTTAGGAAACAACAAATAATATGCTCAATATTATTTTATCAGGCGCTCCGGGTAGCGGCAAAGGAACACAGTCCGCTTTCATCGCTCAGAAATACGGCTTGCAGCATCTCTCCACAGGAGATGTGCTTCGTGCGGAGATAGCCAGCGGTAGTGAACTGGGCAAGCAGATTGACGCGCTCATCTCCAAAGGCAATTTGGTGCCCGACGATATGATGTACGGCGTGATTGAGAATTATATCTCCAGCCTGCCTGCTGACTGCAAGGGTACCATTTTCGATGGCTATCCCCGTACGGTGGCGCAAGCGGAGTCGCTGACCAAACTGCTGCAGCAATACAACATGGAGGCTATCATGATTGACCTGATGGTGGACGAGCAGCTGCTTATCCAGCGTCTCATTGAGCGGGGCAAAGTGAGCGGACGCGCAGATGACAATCTCAATACCATCCGTCATCGCATCGCGGTATATCACAGCCAGACGGAGCCCATCGCTCATTATTATCTCCATCATGGCAATTACTTCTCCGTCAATGGCAATCACACCATGGCGGATGTCTTCCTCCAGATCATGCGCCTTATTGAACTGGTTCATAAGGCTTGAAACCGCTAATTGCTAATCGATAATCGTTTAACGCTTATGGCCGCAAACTTCATTGACTACGTAAAAATCTACTGCCGCTCTGGTAAGGGCGGAGCCGGTTGTATGCACCTTCATCGCGCCAAGTATCTGCCGAAAGGCGGACCGGACGGCGGTGACGGAGGCAAGGGAGGTTCAGTTATCCTGCGTGGTAACCGCAATCTGTGGACGCTGCTGCATTTGAAGTACCAGAAGCATATCATGGCTACGGACGGCGGCAAGGGCGGCCAGAGCCGGTCGTTCGGCAAGGATGGCGAGGACAAGATTATCGAGGTGCCTTGCGGAACGGTCGTTTATGACGGCGAGACGGGTGAATTCATCTGTGAGGTGAAAGAGCACAACGAGCGCGTAGTGCTCCTCAAAGGCGGTCGGGGCGGCTTGGGTAACTGGCATTTCCGTACGGCTACCAATCAGGCTCCGCGGTATGCCCAGCCGGGTGAACCGGCGCAGGAACGCACGGTCATCATGCAGCTTAAGGTGCTGGCGGATGTAGGTCTGGTCGGCTTTCCCAATGCCGGCAAATCGACGCTGCTCAGTGTTGTGTCGGCTGCCAAGCCTGAGATAGCCGATTATCCGTTCACGACCCTCACGCCGCAGTTAGGCATCGTCTCCTATCGCGACGGACGGTCGTTTTGTATGGCAGATATTCCTGGTATCATCGAAGGCGCGAGCGAAGGAAGAGGTCTTGGACTGCGTTTCCTAAGGCATATAGAGCGCAACGCAGTGCTGTTGTTCATGGTACCGGCAACCAGTGCGGATATCGAGGCGGAGTATAATATCCTCTTGCACGAACTGGAGCAGTACAACCCCGAGCTGCTCACCAAAGCACGCATTCTCGCCATTACCAAATGTGACCTGCCGAGACTCGACGAGGAAGGAAACGAACTGCCCATGATTGACTGTCAAGAACTGTCGTCCAAATTGGGCATTCAGATTATCCCGATTTCATCGGTAAAAAACGAGGGTATAGACGAACTTAAGGATGCCCTTTGGGAAGAACTCAACAAGGAGCAGAACCAAGTCATCGAAATCTCCCATGCGCCGATAGATATTACCGTCATCGAGCGCGAGGAAGAACCCGAAAAGGCCGATGAGGACGAAGAGCATACAATCTATCTGAACGAAGTGGAGGAAGAGTGGGACCTCGACAAGTACAAAGGCATCGGATGGGATGAGTAATTCGTTTTACGATAGGATGATAGAGTGGCGGGAACGTCACATCAGCGAGAAGCAATTGGTGCTTCTGCTATCATTCTTCGTAGGTGCTTTCTCTGCCGCCGCTGCGGCTTTGCTGAAAACCTTTATTCATCTTATCCAGCATCTCATTGAGGAGCAGCTGATTGCCGGTGAAGGTACATGGTGGTACCTCATCACGCCGGTCATCGGTATCACGCTTGCGGCGCTGTTCGTCAAGTATATCGTGCGGGACGATATATCGCATGGTATCACCAAAATCCTCTACGCCATCTCCCAGCGTAAATCCATCATCAAGGCGCACAATATGTGGTCGTCTATCGTAGGTTCGGGTCTGACCATCGGTTTCGGTGGTTCGGTCGGAGCCGAGGCTCCTATTGTGCTCACCGGTGCCGCTATCGGTTCGAACCTTGCCAAGGCCTTCCGTTTGGACCAGAAAACGATGATGCTCATGATCGGTTGCGGTGCCGCCGGTGCCATCGGTGGTATCTTCAAGGCACCGATTGCCGGTCTGGTCTTCACGCTGGAGGTGCTGATGATGGACCTGACGATGACATCTGTCGCGCCGTTGCTTATATCGTCCGTTACGGCGACTGCCCTCTCATATATTCTCACGGGCGTGGAGCCTATGTTCCCGCTCAATACCTATGAACCTTTCCTTGTGCATCGTATCCCGTGGTATCTCATCCTTGGCGCGGTCTGCGGACTTGTCAGCCTCTATTTTACGCGCGGCATGAACACCCTTGAGCGCTGGATGAAGACGCACGTACGCAGTGTAGGCGCAAGAATAGTTGCGGGTGGTCTGACGCTGAGTATCCTTATCTTCCTTTTCCCGCCTTTGTACGGTGAAGGATACGACACCATCCGCCAACTTATTAACGGCGACAGCCTGAGCGCGTTGGTCAACAGTCCGCTGGAGAAATACCTCATCCCTACGCAGTTCTATACGCAATTATCCACCATAAACACGCAGCTCATTATACTCGTCTATTTCGTAGCTATTATCTTCCTCAAAATCGTAGCATCGGTAGCGACTAACGGCGGTGGCGGTGTCGGAGGTATATTTGCGCCTTCACTCTTTATGGGTGCCATCGTGGGTTTTGTGACGGCGCGTCTGATGAACCTCTCGGGCCTGAATGTGCCGGAGACCAGTTTTGCGTTGGTGGGAATGGCGGGTCTGATGTCCGGCGTGATGCACGCGCCGCTGACGGGAATCTTCCTGATTGCCGAACTGACGGGCGGTTACCATCTGTTCATGCCGCTGATGATTGTGAGCGTCATCTCCTATCTGACCATCATGTTCTTCGAGCCGCACTCGTTGTACGCTATGCGTCTGGCGCAGAAAGGCGAACTGCTCACCCATAACAAGGACCGCAATGTGCTGACGCTCCTCAAGATGGACTCGGTGCTGGAGACGGATTTCGTGACCATCATGCCGGAAATGACCTTGGGCGAACTGGTCAAGGTGATCTCCGAGAGCCGCCGTAACATGTTCCCTGTTATCGACAAGAAAGGCCGTCTGCGCGGTATACTGTTGCTGGACGAGGTCCGCAATATCATGTTCCAGCCGCGTTTGTACAAGCGTTTTACGGTCGGCCAGCTCATGACCTCGCCGCCTGCGGTACTCCGCTTTGACTTGACGATGGACAAAGTGATGGAGACTTTTGAGGACACCGGCGCATGGAATCTGCCGGTAGTGGATGGCGAAAGGCGCTATTTGGGCTTCGTCTCCAAATCCAAGATATTCAATTCCTACCGCGAGGTACTCGTTCATTTCTCCGAAGAATAATTATTTACGCATCAATACAACAAATGACCCGCCATGCAGCGGGTCATTTTTGTTACAGAGGCGGTGGTTAGAACCGGAACGTAGCGCCGAGCAGGAAATTGATGCCCTGCGAGCGGTAACCGTACAAGTATTCGTTCTTGCGGTGCAGCCAGTTGTTGAGTTGGCAGAAGAGCACCAAGTTGGGTTCGGGTTCCGGACGAAGTACCTGTTCGCCGTTTCCTTTCACTTTAACTTTTTCACCTTTCACCTTTTTGCCTACGAACATCTCGTACTGCACGCCGAGGTTGAGATCCACGATGGGTTTGAGCGTGTGCTCGCCGTCCGTGGCCAAGGCGATGCGGCTGCCGATGAAGCGGTTGTCGGAATACAGCGACCAGTTCTTGTCTATGCGGCCGTCCACACGCAGGCCCATCTCCCATTTGGCATGGTCATAGACCGTCGTGTCGCCTTTCCAGAAATAGGCGTCTCCGTAGAAATGCACACGTACGATGTCGCGGTAGTGGTAGTTGATCTGTCCGCCAATCTTGCCGCGCTGGTAGTCCGTGTGCTGGTGAATGAAGTCACCCAGCGGACGCTTGATGCCCAATGCCGCTAAAGGCGTGAGAGTGTCTGCCGTCGCAATCCAGTAGTCCTCGTCCATCATGTAGGCATAGCCTCCGTGCAGTTCGATGAGCAGGTCGCGATGCGGACGGATGTGAAATCCGACTTCGGCATCCACCGGCACATAGGCTCCGCAGGGGTGAATAATGCCGGCATGGATGAGACTATAGCGGTTCTCCTCCATATAACTCTGCAGCGATCCGACACCTTGGTTACCCATCACGTCGGTATAGATGGTGAGCCATTGTTTGGCAATCTGTGCCTCCAGATTGATATGCGGCGACGGTGCAAAACTCAGTTTTTCGTTATTGGTGAGATGATGATGACCGCGGCCGATGTTGAGGTTCAGATTGACGCCCACATGTACGCGCACGCGCTTTCCTTCATAGGCATAGTACGGCTCGATGCGGAAGTTATGCCGGCTCTTGTCGTACAGCGAATCGGGAATGACATCGCCGATGGTGCCTAATTGCAGGAAATTGTTCTGCACATAAACGACTGCTCCCACATGATGCATGTCGCGATGCCAGTCGAACGATGCGTGCGTACGTACCTGATGCTCGCTGACCGCACCGGGCTTGGAGAACAGCATATAACCGGTCTGGAAGCGGTACTGCACGTCCTGCTTGGCGTTCGCTTTGACGCCGATGAACGCTTCGGTGGTCCATAGCGCCGTTTTGTCCTTGTCGCCTATCTCATGCGGCTTTGGATAAGCGGTGCTGTTCTTTGCCCACATATCATGGCTCTGGCTGTAGTCGTAGAAATGGCCGTACTTGTGGTAATAGATATTACCGCCGTTGACGCCGAAATAGAGGTCGCAGGTACTGAAGGGATGGGTGAAATCGAGTCCTACCTTGGTCTTGCTCAACGCAGCGAGGCCCCACTCGGCCTTATGATGCGCATAGACATCCAAGATGGACTTCTTGCCGTCATCCAGATGGTAACCGAAATCGAACAAGGTGTTCGGGTGACCTATTCCGCCGCGTACATAGCCGTTATACCCGGTACCCGGCTCAAAGCGCATAGGTTGCGAGAGCATCGGATTGATGCTTGCTTCGGGTGTCACCTCGGCCGTGTAGGTGGAGTACTCCACCGGTGCGGGTTCGATTGTTGTCTCTACCACTGCCGGCTTGGTGGACACTTTGCCTGCCGCCTGTATAACCGGCTGAAAATCCCGCTCCACCGTCACGCTGCGGTTCAGCGCGGAGTCGGATTGCGCGAAAGCTGCAGCGCTCATGAACAGCGCTGTCGTAATAACGTAATGACGTAATGACGTAATAACGAACTTTTTCATAATCAATCCTCCTCTTCTTTTTCTTCGGTTATCACGGGTTTCTCCAATTCGTCGAGTTGCGCGAGGCGTTCTGTTACGCGTGCCGGTATATCGTCACCCGTCAGGGTGTAGTTCTGTTGCAGCACAAGCAGGTACTGGCGTGCTTGGAACAGTTCGCCGCGCTCGCGGTTGATCTCGCTCAGCAAAATAAGCGCCCGTGCCAGCCAGTACTGCTGCTGGGTGTTCATCTGTGTGAACGAAATGACTTCCGCTTCTGCATCGTCCATCTGCTTGGCGTCGAAATAACTCTGCGCCAGCAGGTACTTGGCTTCGGCTCCCTGCGCCGTACGTACTTCGGCCGCCAAGGTCTTGAGGTCCGGCTGTGCCTTGCTCAGGTTGCCCATGCCGAGGTTCGCTTTGGCGCGGCAGTAGAGTGCCTCCGCTTTGGTCTCCTCGTCCGGATTGTCGTTGAGTATCTGCTCAGCGATGTCAATGGTAGCCTGATGGCGTTCCAACCGCTGGCAGCAGCGCAGAATACCCAAACGCGCCATGTACGTGTTCTCGCGGCTCGACGCGAGCGCGTGCAGGCGGTAGAAAGCCTCCAAGGCGCATGTATAGTCCGATTTGTCATAGCAGATCTCCGCTACGCGTGTGGCGGCCTCTTCCTGATAGGGGTTGGCTGCCATTTCTGCTAATACGATGTATTGTGACAGCGCCTCGCTGCTCATGCCCATACGGTAATAGGAGTCCGCGAGGTAGTAACGCGCTGTGGTGCAGTAGCGTCCGCCTGCGCAGTACTGAGTGAGGTAGTTGGTGAGCGCTATCGCCGCTTTCTGATAGTCCGCCTGCATGTACTGCATCTCCGCCGAAGCGTAGAGCAGACTGTCTTCCTGCGTGGTGACGTTCATGTTCATCTTCGCCAAACTCTTGGTGTACGCCATGTATTCGTCCACATTGCCCGACTCGACGTAGAGTGCCTGCAAGGCATCCAAGGCTGTGTAGGCCTCTTCGGTGGCCGGATATTTCTCAATGGTGGCGCGGTAAGCGCTTATCGCGAGTTCGTTCTCATGCAGGTTGCGGTAGAGCATAGCCCGCTCCAAGGACGCCTTGCGTGCCAGTGACGAATGAGGATAGGTGGCCAGCAGCGATTCGTAGGTGCTGATGGCGCCGCGCTCGTCATCCATCTGTAACTGCGCACGGGCGATCTCATAAACGCCGTCGTCTGCATAGTCCGATCTGGGGTAACGCTTGATGAGTTCGCGCAACACCTCCGCTTTCTCGTTGTACTTATGCTGCAAACCCAGCGCATAACCGCGTTGGAAGAGCGCATAGTCGGCACCGGAGGCCTGCAGGTTGCTCACCTGACTGTAATAGGTGATGGCCTGCTGGAACTGGCGCGCGTTGAAATAGCAGTCGCCGATGCGGTTGAGTGCGTCCGCGTACGTCGATTCGGTAGCCAGTGCCGCGTCTATGTAGGCCGAGAAAGCGTCCCGTGCCTCGTCGTAGTGGGCCTGCGAGAACGCACAGTAGCCGTTCAGGTACTGCGCGATGACGTAATTACCCGACTGACGTGCATCGGGGCGGGCGAAGAACGCCTTGAGGTCCCGCTCGCAATCTGTATAATTACGCAGGCGGTAGTTGGCTTCGGCGCGGATATAGAACGCCTCCGTGGTGTACTTGTCTGACTCGCTGTTGTGGCCTACGACCTCCGTCATCCAATTGACCGCCTGCTGCATCTTGCCTTGCAGGAAATGGTCGGCACCCAGCTGGTAGCGCAAGTACTGCTTGGTCTCCAGCATCTTGGGTGTCGGTTGCGGGATCGAGTCCAGCGTTGCGATGGCGGCCGCGTAGTTCTTGCTCTGCATGAGCGCGTCGCTCAACAACTGGTACACGCGGCTCTCGTATTTGGAGTCGGGGAACTGGTGCAGGAAATCGTTGAACGCCCGTACGGACTCGCCCAAGGCGCTTGACGACTGGTAAGTGCACAGCGCGTAGTTGTATGCCGCTTCCTCGGTGATGGCAGGCGTCAGTTTGTAGTTGGCGGCTGCTTGGAAGGACAGTTTGGCTTGCTCGGGCTGGTTGAGTTGCACGTAGGCGTTACCCATGGTCAGGCATGCCGACTCCGAGATGGAGTCCTGCGCCTGCTTGACTTGCTTGAGCGACTTGACCGCCGCTTCATACTCGCCCAACTGGAACTGCGCCGCACCTAACATGTACATATCGCTGCGCAACAGCGGTTCTTTCTGCGCTGCGGCTGCCTGTTGGTACTTCTTCAGGTGTTCCGCTGCGGCTGCATAGTCCTTCTTGTGGTAATAAATCTCACCCAAGATACGATGCAACTCGCCGTTATTCGGCGCGTCCGGATAATTGCGAAGAAGGGTCTCGGCGCGCTGCTCCACTTCTTCGTAATTATTCTGTGTGTAATATATCTGAACGATATAGTACGGAACGGTCTTGGCGTATTCGGCGTTGTGCTCCAGTTGCAGCAGGGACGGAAGGGCTTCGTCATACTTGCCCAGCTTGTACATGCAGTAGGCATGATAGTAGTTGCCGAGGGTGGTATACCGGCTGTCTCCCTTGCCCAACTGTCCGAAATAGACGGCTGCGCGCTGGAACTCCTGTTGCATCAGGTAGGCATAGCCGCGGTAGAACGAATAGTCGGTCTGGTGCGGACGCGTCAGCGCCTTGGCTTCCACCAGTTCCAGAATTTTCAAACTCTGTTTGTAATGCCCTTTCTCCACCTGCAGTACCCCCTGCATGAAGTTCACCTCATCGGCGAACGTCGTGTAGGGGTAGGCCTGCAAGTACGCCTTCAGGTCGCGCTGCAACATCTTGTCACGCCCGTCGAAACGAGCCGCCAAGGCATTGTAGCGCTCCTCCATCTCCGTCGTCTGCGCTGTCAGAGGACTATAGACGATGGATAATAGACAATAGACAATCATGATTCGTCGGAACCATTTTTGTCTTTTGTCCTTCAGCGAAGCGGTCTTTTGTCTTTCAGCGAAGCGATCCATTAGCGTGCTAACTTGATTTCATTCCACATCTCCAGCAGCATCTCCTGTGCGTCGCCTGCGTCATGCATGAGAGCGCAACGGTCGATGATGCTCTTGTCGGCATAGTAAACGGGGTTGAGGTGCAGGGCGTGCGGATCCAATGCCTTGCCGCCTACGTAGATGAGCTCGCTGCCGAAGAAATAGCTGGCGTCAACCGTCTCCGGCCACTCCTCTTCGTCGTTCATCTCCTCAAGGATTTCCGGAGCAGCCTCCGGACCACCGGCGCAGGAAACATAGCCGATCTCCTCCATGTTAGCCAACGCGTTCTCGGCCTTGCACATGTAGTCGATGAAATAGGTGGCGGCTTTCACGTTCTTTGCATACTTCGGGATTACCCAGCCGTCGAACCATACGTTCGAACCCTCTTCCGGTACGATATAATCGAGCATTACACCCATTTCGGCTGCCTCTTCGATGGCGAACTGTGCGTCACCGGACCAGCTCAGGTTGATCCATGTTTTGCCTTTGGTCATCTCCTCTTTGCCGAAGTCAACCTCCCAGCCGCAGATTTGCTTCTTGGCCTGCAGAAGAATCTCCTTCACGGCGTCAACGCGCTTGCGGTTGATGTTGCGTACCAGCTCGTCGCGATTGAGCGTACCGGCTGCCAGTTCATCGCGGAAAGCGTACAGAACGAGTACCGAATAGACGTCACGAATAGCGTCTTTCATCAGGATGCGGTTCTCGAACTTCGGGTCGAGCAACGCTGCCCAGCTGGTCAGGTCCTCGCGGTTGACGAACTGCGGATTGTAGATGAAACCGGTGGTGCCCCACATGTAACCTACCGTGTAATCGCTCACTTTCACGTCATGCGACGGAGCCATTTGCTGGAACTTGTTCGTCACGTACGGAGAGATGTTGTCGAAATACCAGATGCTGTCAGGAATGAGGTCCTTCTGAATAGGCAGACACAGGTCTTTCTTCAACATGCGCTCGATGATGTACTCCGACGGGCAGAACACGTCGTAATCCTCGTGGCCCACTTCAATCTTGGTCAGCGCGGTCTCGTTGATGTCGAAGGTCTCATAGACCAGCTCCACTCTCTCGCCCGTCTGCTCAAAATACCACTCCTCGAAGCCCTCTTTTACGTCCTCGTCAATGTAGTCCGCCCAGTTGAGCACTTTGAGTTGATGTGCGCGTTTGGTGAAATCGCACGAACAGAACATGATGGCTACCATAGCCAAAACGATGGTTGTAATCTTTTTCATAATGCGTTTATTTTGGTGGTTAATACTATGATTGTTCTTCTTTTTGGTCCTTGAAATTGATGTATATCAGCACCCCGAGCATCACAATGAGGATGAGGGTGAACAGCGGCCGCAGTTCGGGTGTCAGACCGCCTTTGCGCGCGTCCGAGTAGATAAATGTACTCAGCGTCTCTAATCCGCCCGAGCCCTTCGTGAAGAAGGTGACGCCGACATCGTGCACACTCAGCGTCAGCGCGAGGATGAAGCCGCTCAGCATGCCCGGCCATAGTTCCGGCAGCATGACCATGCGCAACGCCTGCATCGGCGTGGCGCCCAAATCTAATGCCGCCTCGTAGGTGTTGGGGTTCATGCGGCTCAGTCGCGGCAGCACGCTCAGCACCACGTACGGCGTACAGAACACCACATGGGCGATGCAAACGGTCGCCAAGCCTTGGCTGAAACCTAAGGCGACGAACAGCAGGAACAGCGATATACCGGTGATGATGTCGGGGTTGATCATCGGCACGGAGTTTAGGAAACTGACCACTTTGCGCTGTCTCGCCCGCATGTTATAGATGCCGATAGCGGCCAACGTACCGAGCAGGGTGGAGCACACGGCAGCCACCAAGGCGATGATGAGCGTGTACATAATGGCGCTGTTCAGGCCCGCATCGGCTTTTCCGGTGAACAGATTGACGTACAGGTCCATCGAGAAGCCCGTCCAGTTACCGAGGATCTTGCTCTTGGTGAACGAGAAGACGGCTATCAGCGCAATCGGCGCATACAGCACCAACAGTAGCAGCCACAGGTATAGTTGCGAACCGTAATGACGGCGCAGGCCCATCCGCTTGCGGCGAAGCATCTCCTGCTCTACCGCCGTCAGTTCTTTTTCCTTGCGCCGGCTATAGACGATGTACCCGCCATAAATGGCGGTACCGACGAGCAGCAAGGCCGCGAACACCCACCAGATCCATCCGCCCCGTTGGCTGACACGCGCTGTGTTGGCTATCAGGTAATCCTCAAAAGCGCGGTACGCGTTGGCGCGTAATACCTTTTGTGCGCGGTTCTTGAGTTCTTTCTTGTTCCGCCAGACGGTCCATGTGACGTCCGCCTCGTCCGTGTAACTATAAATACTGTCGCCCCACGCGGCGATTCCTGCCACCGGCCGGTCGGCAAACGCAAAGTCCAGATGATCTAGTTTTTCTAGTTTTCCTAGTTTATCTAGTCTATCTAGATTTTCTATTTCGCCAAGAGTGATATTGATTTTCTCCGCAGCGTAGCTCTCCGGGAACTCCTGCAGCATCTTCACCTCTCCTGTCGTGCCCACCTTGACCGTGTACGTCAGGTTGGACTGCGCCATCAGAGGACAATAGACGATGGACAATAGACAAGAGACAATCATGATTCGTCGGAACCATTTTTGTCTTTTGTCTTTCAGCGAAGCGGTCCTTTGTCTTTTAGCGAAGCGGTCCATCATACCAACCCTCCTTCCTCTTTTGCGTCATGCTCGCCGAAGAACGACGTCAGACCGATGATAATCAGCAGTACGAGGCTCAGCACCGCGCCGTAATTGAGCAGATCGGTGGTGGTGATGTAGTCCTGAATGAGGCTACCGAACAGCTTGATATTGTTATGCGTCAGCAGCTCGGCGATCGCGAAAGTCGAGACCGTCGGCATGAACACCATCACACAACCGCTATACACACCCGGCATGGAAAGCGGTACAATCACTTTCCAGAAACTCTGCCAACGGCTGGCACCCAAGTCCTGCGCCGCCTCGACAAGCGAGTTGTCCATTTTCTGCAAGGTGTTGTATATCGGGTATATCATAAACGGCAGATAATCATAGCATAAGCCGAAAAGTAGCGCCCCTTCGCCCAGCGGCAGACCGCACATGTTGAACAGTTCCACCGTCGCTACCGTACGCAGCAGGAAATTGATCCACATAGGCAGGATGAACAGCATCGCCATCACTTTGGGCGTCTTGAAATCCTCTTGTGCCATGATGTACGCCGCCGGATAACCGATGAGCAGGCAGATGGCGGTATTGAATACCGCAATCATCAGCGAGTACAGGAAAGTCTGGATGGCCTCGCTGTGCGTGAAGAACTTCGCGAAATTATGCAGGGTGAAGTGCCCGGTCACGTCCGTGAATGCATAGACGCCCACCAAGATGAGCGGCAACACCACGAACAGCGCCATGAACGCCACGTAAGGCCATGCCCACGTTCTCCGCGAAGAAAATATCTGTACGAGCTTACTCATTTCTCAATCTTCAATCTTATCCAAGAGAATCTTGTTCGCCGGTATAACAATTCCCACGCGGTCTCCGTCGTCCCACACGTCGTTTGTGTTCACGTGTATATCGTGTCCCTCGTCCGTACGGATGGTCAGGTGGTAGTGGTTGCCTTTGTATAGGATGAAATGTACCTCGCCGGACAGCGTGCCCTCTTCCTCGTAGTCCTGCAGGTCGATGTCGCGGAAACGGACGCGTACCTGCACCTTGTCTCCCGGCGCGAAGGGCTCTATCGCCTTCTCCGTCACCTCCCATTCGGCATCAAGGAAGCGCACCTTGCCATTCTTGGTCACCTCGCCTTCGAAATAGTTATAGACGTAGTGCTCTTTCTTCATGATCTGGATGTCCTCGGGACGCACGAGCATGCCCACTTCCGTGCCCGGAAGGTACTCGTGGTAGTCTTGGATGAGGAATTCGTAGCCGCCCGGCGTCTGCACGCGCATCTCGTAATGCACG
>Ga0265298_10002296_pt1 | contig 26854 bp, 23 predicted proteins | sample AusTroGonzalo_MG_3_FD_193486 | JGI IMG/M metagenome (GOLD analysis project Ga0265298, IMG submission 193486) | Bovine rumen microbial communities from tropical cattle in Woodstock, Queensland, Australia - Gonzalo_01 | ecosystem: Host-associated > Mammals > Digestive system > Stomach > Rumen ...
CATCATGATGCCTGAGGTCAGCACAGAGCTGTTCACAGAGATGGTAAAGAAGGTGGTCCGTCTGAATCAGGAGTGGATTCCCACCTACGAGAGCGGTGCAACGCTCTACATCCGTCCGCTGCTCATCGGTACCAGCGCCCAGGTTGGTGTTCATCCTGCCAAGGAGTACTGCTTCCTCATCTTCGTAACTCCCGTAGGCCCATACTTCAAGGGTGGCTTCTCAAGCAATCCTTACGTCATCGTTCGCGACTACGACCGTTCTGCTCCTCTTGGAACAGGTAAGTATAAGGTGGGTGGTAACTATGCTGCATCGCTCTTCGCCAACAATCTGGCTCACGAGAAGGGTTATGCCTGCGAGTTCTATCTCGACGCCAAGGAGAAGAAGTACATCGACGAGTGCGGTGCTGCCAACTTCTTCGGTATCAAGAACAACACCTATGTCACACCAGAGTCAACCTCTATCCTGCCCTCTATCACCAACAAGTCGCTGATGCAGGTGGCTGAGGATCTGGGTATGAAGGTAGAGCGTCGCCCCATCCCTGAAGAAGAGCTCGAAACCTTCGAGGAAGCTGGTGCCTGCGGTACGGCTGCCGTCATTTCTCCTATTTCCTATATTGACGACCTCGACACTGGCAAGCGCTACTCGTTTGGCGACAAGCCCGGCCCACAGTCTAAGAAGCTGTTCGACACGCTTCGCGGCATCCAGTATGGTGAAATCGAGGACAAGCACGGCTGGACAACGGTTGTGATTGAGTAAGAATTAAGAGTTAAGAATTAAGAAGTGTCGCCTACAGCGAGTAAGAAGTAATTCTAAATTGACACATCTTCATCGCAGCGAAGCGAGAATACATCTAAATTCTAAAATCTAAATTCTAAATTCAATAACATGGGAAAAGGCAAGCTGGCGAAATTCGCCGACATGGAGACTTACGAGAACGTGTTCCAATACCCCTATTCGGTAGTGGAACACGTTCCCTTTGACATGCAGGGCCATTGGCACGAGCAGTACTTTCATAACGACAACCCGATTGTCTTGGAATTGGGCTGTGGCAAAGGTGAGTACACTGTAGGACTGGCAAAGATGTTTCCAGATGTCAACTTCATCGGTGTTGACATCAAGGGTGCCCGCATGTGGACAGGTGCCACTCAGGCACTGAACGAAGGTCTGAAGAACGTCGCCTTCCTGCGTACCAATATCGAGGTCATCGACCGCTTCTTCTCACAGGGCGAGGTCAGCGAGATATGGCTCACCTTCAGCGACCCGCAGATGAAGAATCCCCGCAAACGCCTCACCTCCACCTGGTTCCTTAACCGCTACCGCCATTTCCTCTCCGATGGTGGCTTCATCCATTTGAAGACCGACTCCAACTTCCTCTTCACCTACACCACCTATCTGGTCGAGAAGAACCATCTGCCCCTCGACTTCCGTACAGAAGACCTATACGGAGACCATTCCTCACTTCTCACTTCTCATTTCTCATTTCTCGGAATACAAACGTATTACGAGAGCATGTGGATAGCTCGTGGCTTGAACATCAAGTACATGAAGTTCTGCCTGCCGCGTGATGGTGAACTCGTAGAACCCGACGTCGAAATCGAGCTCGACGACTACCGTTCCTACCATCGCGACAAGCGCAGCAGCAAGGATAAGGCTAAATAGAGAGTAACATAGTCAGCAGTGCTGACTATGTTTGTAAATGAACTACGAGAAATCCTCAATTCGAGGATTTTCATGCCAATACTCGTCAAAGTTTTGTGAACCAAGAGGAAAGAAGTCGTCCATCACTTCACGAAAGAAGAGGTCTAGTTCCCATTTTTTCCTACATTCTTCCATCTCCGCTTCAAACTCTTCAAAGGAGTATTCATAATAGCCATCATACTTCTCTGCATACAAGTAATAATAATATGTACCAAAGTAATTGCTGGCAAAATATTCCTTCTTTTCATCCCACCATGCATATTCCGGGAACCCGAGAGCACGCCAGAGGTCACTGCATCGTCGGATTAACAATTCACACTCCGTTTCAGAAACAACATCTCTGAGCCGGACCCGAGCTGTGTTAAACCAGACATCGTACCAATCATCATAGTCTTTATTCTCAATGAGATTGGCTGTAAACCTCCAGACCTTCAGAGCCCACCAGAAATGTCCAGTCTCGGCGCATAGGTCGCCGAGACGTGAGCCTTTCATGAACTTCCGCTTGCAGCTTTCTGCACATCGGATGGGATGGATCTCGTGATTCACCAAATCCTTTAATAATCGGGCTTCAAGATGGGTCACAACACCATTGGGCATGCATTGGCACACCCTATAAGGAATTCTTCTTCTCATACTGATTTGGGGTTAAAATCCTATTTTAGCTTTCTGACGGGGAATCTCGATGGGTACGATGTCTTCAGGGGTTATCAAAAACAGTTCCCGCTTGTCCTGAGGCTCTTGTCTGACGCAACGAGCGGCATGTTGTATGTAGATGCGTTCCAACTGGTTAGCCACAAAGCGTGCGTTACCCCATGTTTCAGGGTCGCGCTGCTGATAGGCCTGCGACAGCATTCCCTGGTATTTCTTCCATGCTGAGGAGGTAAACTGATAGTCGTAGTCCTTTATACGACGCAGGGTGATGTCCAGCAGTTCCTCAATGGTAAAGTCCTGAAATTCAAACTTGTTGGGGAAGCGAGACTGCAGACCAGGATTCATGTCCAGCAACTTCTGCATCTGGTTTTTGTAACCACACAGTACGACTGCGATGTCGCGCTGCGTCTCATCGGCCAGTATGTTCATCAGCAACTGTATGACCAGCTTACCAGGGTCATTATCATGCTTGCCGTTCAGCAGATACGCCTCGTCTATCATCAGTACACCGCCTTTAGCCATCTCCAACACCTGTTTCATAGACCGTTCTTCGTCACCCCAAAGAGTTCCTATGAAGGTGCCGCGATCACACACCACCACATGTCCCTTCGATAGTGCTCCTGCCTGACGCAGCAGAGAGCCGAAGATTTTGCAGACAGTTGTTTTGCCTGTTCCAGGGCGTCCCAGGAATACGCTGTGTAGCGACACCTCATGCTGTTTGCTGTTCGGATACGCCTCGTGCATCATTTTGTTGTAGCTGGTTAGCGCCACCAGTTCGTCCATGCGTCGCCTGATGTCTGCACACCCCACCAGCTTCTCCAGTTCTTCGCGCGGATGAGCAATAGGTCGCAGAATCTCCACCTTGACGCTGATGTTCTGGTTCTGCTCTATCTCTCCGCTGGGAATGATGATGTTGTCAATGTCATCCTCATCCGTAGTATCATCCACATCCGTCGTGTCATCCTCATCCGTCGTGTCATCCTCATCAGTCGTTTCATCCTCGTCAGTCGCATCGTTCTCGTCGACCACGCAGAAATCCTTGTTGATAAACTCCTCCAACAACTTGTCAAACTCGTCGTCCTCGTCCTGCTGTTTCGGCTTCTCTGGCTCTATAGCAGGCAGGGGCGGAAAGGGCAATTCTTCTTCCTCTTGTATCTCCGCATCCAGCATGGCGTCTGTAGCCACGGCAAAATACAGCCTTTCCATCATTTTTTCATCGTCGTTGTTCACCTCTGCCCGCTTGTAGCGCAGATGCGTCATGCTGTCTATCACCTTGATATGGTTCTTCTCCCATTCCTCCTCCATATCGTCGGCATTGGTAATCTCAGCCTCCGTTAGTAAGAGGCCATAGACCTCCACGTCAAACTTGCAGCCAGTCAGTCGACGATTGATGACCCGCAGCGTCTCCTTCAGTTTCCACACCATACTCTCCTGCGGTTCACAGCCCTTCCGGTAGATGATAGCGTTCATGCCGTCCGACTCTTCATACGAGCGCTTGCCCCGCTGGTTGCAGTCTACGCATACCACCATCATTGCCTCCTTATTGACATAGATGTACACGTCGCAGTCACTCATAAATGGCTCTAATCCCCTCAGTTTGTTCGAATAGACGGCATAGTTCACCGCCATAGCCCTCATGTGCTTCCAGATGGTAGTTCCTGTCTGTTTCCAAAAATCGTAAATCAATCTATTAGCGTTAAACATCATTTTCAGATTTTTATCACAATATATTATAATTAAGGTATAAGCCCCCAGTGTTAGGGGCGCAAGAGATTTCGGGCACAGCGCCTTGGCACCTGCCCTTATTATCATAGAGTCTTCCTTTCAGATTTCTCTATCACAAACCCGACACTTTTGTAGCAATAAGTCAAAGACCGCTTAAGCGAGTAAAGAGCGAAAGCATGCTTTCTGCCTCTTTCGAGCGCCAAAGGTTTTCGAGACGAAGTCTCAAAGAACGTGCAGGGTCTCAAAAACCGCACCGAACAACAAGACACAATCCTCCCGTCGATTCACAGACTCAGTTTCAACTTCGTCTTAGAACCGCTCGGCATCTGACTGTCATCATTGTCATTCCGTTCATTTTTTCTTGCTACTTTTTTACTTGTTTTGTGATAGAATTATATTTATCGGCTGCAAAAATAGTTATTTCTCCTTTTATTTCCAAATTAAAAGGCAGAAATGTTTCAATTTTAACATTTCAACCTTATTTCCATTTCGTTCTAATTAACGTGAGTTCGACGGAATCAATTTGAAAATAAATTTCTGATTATTAGGAAATTAGCGATATTTTTAGTAAATTTGTAGTCACTACACAACAAGTTACACTAAAAAGTATCGCTAATGTTTACCGAGGACAAAGTTACTGAAAAAGCTTGTAAAGAACAACGGATTTTGGAGAATCAACGCAATTCGGCCTAAAATAAAGGCAAAACGGGGAAGAACGAGGAATGTCAAAATGAGGGTAACGCAAAATTAGAAGGATTGGTGAAGGAGTTAGGTTTCTAAATCGTAACCCTGAAATGGTCTCTCGGATGGGTTTAAATGACTTTTATTGACTGCGCAAATCGGGGTAGAACGCAGCACCTTTCACCGCCTGATTCTTATTCCGCAAACTGCTACATTTTGCATAGCGATGGATAACCCAAAAGACAGTAGTTTTGCAGCCAAAAATTAAAAGGAATAGGAAACATGAGAAGTACATTCAACATTTTGTTCTACGTGAACAAGAGTAAGGAGAAGAACGGTGTGGTGCCTATTATTGCAGATGAGTATTTTAAGTTTGGCAACGGTTATATTCATTGGTACTTATTTCTGAAAGCGGCAAAGCTGGTGTCTCCAGAAAAATACGGTCAGATTTGCTTATTTCTTCAATAACAGCCCAGCTGATGGTTTTTCCATGAAGGTTGTAGTAATCTTTCAGGTAATCAAGTGTTCTCATTCTCTGACATGTTTGTAGTTGATTCAATGTTTCTATCCTATTTTAGGATAGAATTTGGTCATATGCTGAATAGCTTTCAAAACCAAGTACTCCTCTTCGGTCACAGAATCTATGTTTTTTGATAAGATCTTTTGTTTGTGCAACATGCATGTAGCCAGCTTTTCTGCCTTTATAAATTCACACATATTCTTATCCCTTCGAGATACATCGCCACGTTCAATAAAATTCATGCCATAGCAAGTTGGGCAGATATTATGTATTGGGCACTCTCCGCATTCAGGATCATCAAATTGTTTGTCATCTTTAAAATCTGTTGCTTCAGCATCTTCCCACCTACTTGTTTCCATTGTGTTGCCTGCAAATACGTGACATGGATATACTTTTCCGTCCGTATCATATGCTTTAAACGTTTTACCTGCTCCACAATGACGGTCAAACGAATAAGGCAAAAGGACTTTGGCAAGAATGGAAGCGTCGAAGATTTTACAAGGATTGATGGATGGATGCTTTAGATAATACTCTATCAGTATATTCAATTGCTCTGCATATACTTCAACATTACTTTCTTTCCAGTTAATGCCGTAAGCCAAATTGGCAGAAACCTGAAGACCATGCTCATGGGCAAAAATTACTCCATCTGCTAGCATTGGTAATGTTTGAGTTGAAATCGTCATCTTAACACTCTGGTGCGGCCATAGAGTTGCCATGAAGGAAAGCACTCTATCGCTTATTTCGCATCCTCTATTCAACAAATTCATCTCCGCATTGCCATCAAGACTAAGACAGCAGGTTATTTGTTCGTTGTGCTGCTGGAACCAGTCGAAACTCTCCTCTGTGAATTTGGTTCCATTAGTGGTCAAAAAGAATCCCATCTTCTTTTCAGGATAAGATTGCCAAAACCACTCACATAGATCTCTGATAAGCGGGAAATTCAACAAAGGTTCTCCACCATGGAATTCTATTACACTCAAGTCAGGGTCTGACAATTCCTTTTGGATTATGTTCTTTGCCGTAATCAACGGCATTGTTTCTTTATTTTTATTTTTCTCGTAGCAATAAATACAATGCAAATTACATTGATTTGTTATTATCAAAAGTATCGTCTTGTCCATTTTGAAAATTCTAAAAGAGACTGTATAGTATCTTTGGTTCTATACAGTCTCATTAAACACAAATACTGATTAGCCAGAATAATTCATAGCACCGTAGCAGTTCCTGCATTCTGGTCCTCCAATGGCATACTCGCAACCTGCCATCAGTACTGGGTACTTCTTCAGCAAACGCTCAGGGTTGCCAAACTTGGCCTCAAGAAGAGGCAGCATGTCGTTTAACTTCATTGTTTTTGTTATTATTCTTTGTCCCTACTCTGTTTCTGGCTTTTCGGGTTCTGCCAATTATTTACGTGTAATAAATCTCTCGCTCACATATCCTTCACTATCATTGTAAAGTACTTTTATAAAACCATTAGTAGAGGAGAACCCATCAATAACTTCAACGGTTTGCCCCCTGTACAATTTTCCTACAACATCGTATCCTGCTCCAGGGCCTCTTCTGACATTCAAAACTTTAGCAGTACATCTGTATGCTGTCGTTGAATACGATGGCGCAACAGTCTCGACAGCTTGACTTGGTTTATATGTTTGATGGGAACAACCACCAAAAATCGTGAAACCCAAGATAATAGCAAGAGTTATCAGGAATGTCCAACAATTGTAAAAGATATATCTTACAATTCCTAATGCAATATTCCCCAAGAAGATAAAAATGCCAGCAACTATCAATACTGCATAGTAGACTATACCTCCTAAAAAGATGCCTGCAACTATACCCCAAAGCCAGCCAAGGGAGATTAGCCACGAGATAAACATGATGGCACCAATGGCACAGATAACAATAGCAATGAGTCCCGTTATGTTCTCAGAATACTCAGCAAACCAATTACCAATTCTTCTTATGAAGTTGTCAAATCTGTCCCAAAGGCTCAGATTTTCGTAAGTATAAGTAAAGCCATTCGTCGAGGGGCTGGTATGGTATGGAACGGTATTTATGGGAATTGGCCGTGGTGACCGGCGTATAATCTGCCCGTATTGATCTATTGCCATAATGATTAGTCTCTTTTTGAATATGGTACGGTGATGGATGTTGACACTTGTAACGGATAGGAGAATATTTCTGCTTGTTCGCCTCCAACAGAAGTCTCATTTGTATTACATACAAGTGTGTACTGAGTAATGTGAGGTACAATCCGTTGGGTAAATCTACTGTTGTCGCGATTGAGCAAGTCAAGTGCAATCTTGACTGCTATAATAGTGACAAAGTTGATGTCTGCAGAGATGCCTGGTTCAAAGCTGACTTTTTCCAATTCCTCCTCAGTTGTATAAAACCTACGATTTTGTGTTACACGTCCTGACACATAGCCAATCGCATCCAAGAAGTCTGAATAGTCAGGCATGCCTGGGAGACAATAGAATATCTCTCCAGCAAAAGCACGTTCCCAGCATCCTATCGAGATGAAAGCACTTCCTCCCTGCATAGCAAACTTGCAAGCATAGTGGTCGCCATCTCGATTGTCTGCACCACCAATGATTATTGTGTCTTTTGTGCAAAAGGTTTTTATAATATCTTGATCTACATCTTGAATGGCGCAATTGAACTTTTGCACTTGTGCGTATGGGTTAATCTGTAATATACGGTCGGCTACTGCATCTGTCTTGAATCTTCCGACATCATAGATGCCGCATTGATGACGGCATATGTTATGATAGCCAAAAATATCCATGTCAACCAACATGAATGAACCGATGCCTGCTTTTGCAAGTTCTACAGCCACCAATGAGCCAACAGAACCACAGCCAATAAACAAGGCTCTCTTATTCAACATTACATCAGACTCAAGAATACCTATATTTCGTGAAAATACGTCAAGTTTCAAGGAATATGGTTCTTGTTTAATTTCTGTTAACGTGGATACTTGTATAAGGTGTAGATTTCCATTGTCAAGGTAGCCAATAATCTCCGAGCTACTAATAGAAGAGTACAAATTCGTCAACAAATGCTCAATTTTGCTAAGTTTAGTGCGATATTCTGTTCTTATATATGACTGTAATTTCTGCAGTTCTTCTTTGATAGGTGTATGGAATTGGAGAGTTCTCTTTTCTTTGAGCCGTTCTTGTGCTGATTTGCTGGTGTCCATCTCCACATCTATCATTTTTAGTTTTTGGCAGAATTCGTTGCCTAAAATGGCAAATGGGTTGTTAGGGAAAATGTAACCTAAAGGATAGATACGTTTGGCATCAATTGTTGCGTTATGGGGCATTATGTTAAAATATTCAGAATTATCAACATAATATCCCTCTAACAACAGCGGCTTTGAGAGGCTTTTCAGGTTGAAAACCTCCATGGGAATACTCGCTTTGGGTGCCGCCTTACGAAAATTATTGATTATTTCCATCTGTGGTTCCTTTTATGAGATTATTAATAACTGTCCGTATGTCTCGTAGGGCCATCCTAAAAGTATAGGGACGTAATGTCCCTTGAGGTGAAGACAAGCTTTCTCCATCAAAAGATACGGTATGCCCCACAACATCACTCCCACCATCGAGAACGTCTTCATGCCCATTATCTGTGTTTACAACTCCTCTACGGTCAAAGACTGGGACATTCTCCGGATTTATATACCGGAGAGCAACGAGGTCCTCAGGTATAAGGTCACCCTCGTCGACAAACCATTCAGCTTCTTGGTACTCCCCATTTTGGGATACATGATACATGGTCATACGCCACTTCGGATCACAATTGACTAGTGCAGAGATGGCTCCATGAGGATGGTCAATCGCATAGTTGCGGTTCGTTTGGTCGTCTGTACTGGAAAACACATCCATGCTTCCCGGATGACGATGCCACAATCCAATTATTTGTAGATTCCCCTTGTATTGATTGGCCAATACATTCGCTAAATATGTGACAAATGCCGTGTCGTATTCAAAGTATGCTGACCTGTGTGTGCTTTTTGCTCCAGGAGCAACATTTTCCACAACAATCCATGTCCCATTGTCCATGACATAGCCTAAGAATATGCCTCCCGTCTCGATGGGATGCTTGCTAATAGTCTCAGTCACGATGGCATTGAAAGCCCGCTGAGTAAAAATGACGGTTTGGGGCGATTCCATACGCTTCTCCTTTATTCTGCGTCAAACTCTGACATTGTCATGTCTCCTGTGCAAACCAGTTCCACGGCCATTAGCCACTTGCATGCCCACGTCAGAGTGTTTACAGCAGACGTTACATGGTCACCGACATTATGCCCTGCAGAAATATCTCCTTGTCGTGCAGTACATAAGTATTGACCTCCTTCGCCATCATTAATAAGGTGGAAAGGTCTCTTTCCTAATGCAGATATGACATCTTCAACTGTAGGATCCATTAAATACACGCATACAGAGCCACCCATTTGTGCTATAGGATGGTTTGGACGATAGATGGCTAAGACTTGCCATGCAGTATCTTCAAGGATTCCTGGCCGAAGAGTTCCCTCCCATGCTAAGCAATTATGCCAACGGCTCGATGGGTCGTTCACAATTATCAATTTGAATTGTGGAAAAATTTGCCTCATGGCTGTTTTCTCGTCTTCCAATAATTCAGGGTCAATTTCATACCATTGAGCAGCTAATTTGCCCTCTTTGGCAACAATAGCAGTCTGTTCCTCACCCATTGCATTGCCGGACCTTCCCAACTCAATTTGCTGACCATTCTTAATTTTTTCAGCCAGTTCCTTTCGTTTCAGCTTTGCAGGGTCAAAAGCCAATTTGCCCTCTTTGGCAACAATAGCAGTCTGTTCCTCGCCCATTGCATTGCCGGACCTTCCCAACTCAATTTGCTGACCATTCTTAATTTTTTCAGCCAGTTCCTTTCGTTTCAGCTTTGCAGGGTCAAAAGCCATACGACCATTAGGTACTATTATATTCATATGAATACAATTTATTGCCTATCGACCTCCCAGCGTTGGCGGTTTTTAATTATATTGGTATTTTAACTAATATAAAGAAATACGTGGAGATCCTACTAGTTTGTCGTCCGCTTTATTTAATAGTCGACTAATACATAGTAACGTTTTTCTATTATATAGCAACTCTATCTTTCAAGAGTTAGGCGCAAAGATACACATAATTTTTGAAATATCAAAATAAATAATGCTTTTTTTTAAAAAAAACGTTTTTAATCTGTTTAGCTTAATATTAATTCGCATCTTTGCATCTAAATATTAGAATGGTAGGAATTGATGGACAAAAAACAAAAAAACGGAACACGCCAGTTGCCACACTCATCAAGAACTACGTTGACAAGTCAAGTGCCAGAAGCACCATTGTATTTCTTTCCTTGATTCCTCCACCTTACCACTCTTTCAGAGGGCCTTGACATTCTCTTCCAGATCGTTCACGACCACTGCGTCAATGGCATCAATGATTATGAATTGAAAACCGATGGTGAGGCCAGTGATGAACCGTTGTATTATCCCATTCGCTTGACCCTCCTGTTGACGAAATGCTGAAACCTGTTGAGGAATACTCGGAAGGGGACCTACTGATAGATTCTAAGCCTTCAGCCCCGTTTGAAGATACTATTTGGGACCCGACGCCTCTTGATTTAGCGAAGCACAATCTCTCTTCTTGGTAAAAACGACATAAAAAGGCAGTCTGCACTTGTGCAAACTGCCCTTTTTCTCACTTTTGATGTTTCACATCGAGCCTGCTTCCATTCGTCATAGCTCAAACATGTTTGGCTCTGCTCTCGCATAATCGCAGCCATCACTAGAATGGTCCTCGGCCCATGCACGACGTGGTGGTCAGTGCCGTCAGGAAGGCGGTAAGTGCGGCTACTATCATCTTCACCGCAAGCTCAATCAGTCGCTTCTTCGTCATAACTTTTCACTTATCATTTTTCACTTTTCACTTCTAAAGGTATAGCGGCGCAAGGCCGCTAACCTTTAGATGGCATCGCCGTCCTCACCGCCGTTACCACCGCCGCCGCCGTTGTCACCACCACCGGTGCCGCCGCCTGTGCTGCCTCCAGTACTGCCTCCAGTGCTGCTGCCGCCGCCAGTGCTTCCACTGCCGTTGGGGTTGCGGAAGTCCTCGAGGGTCACCAGCGTCTGAATCTTCACGGGCTTGCCGTTGACGGTACGTGTCACGACGTCCACGATGTTCTGCGACTCAGGAGCCACGCTGCGGGTCAGGAACTGCTTCGAGGTCAGGTTGTCCAGCTCGCTCGAGTCAGGGGTGAATCGCAGGCGGATGCCCTTGATGATCGAGGTCGGGTTGAACGTCTTGTCCAGCATCTCGGCCTCAGTGGCGCCACCCTTCTCGTTCAGCACCGAGGGGTAGAAGATGCCCAGTCCGTCCAGCTTCACGCCTACGCCCTGTGCCACCAGCTCGGGTACGCACTCCGACAGCTTGATCAGCACCGCCATGATGGCGTCGCGACCCACCATACAGTTGTGGTCCTTCAGGTGCTGTGCCAGGCCTCGCGTCGACAGCGTCTTCTGACGGTCTACCTCAGCGTAATACTTTCCACCCGAAGAGAGTCGGGTACTCTTGTTCTTGCGATAGTTAATCGCCATTGAAATCTTGTCTACTGCCATAGTTTTAAGTTTTTAGTTTGTTAGTTTTTTAGTTTGTTAGTTTTTTAGTTTGTTAGTTTTTTAGTTTGTTAGTTTTTAGATTTTTAATTAGATTTTGTTAGATTTTAAGGCCGATAGGCCGACCCCTTGCCTTGTTTTATCTCCCATTCTGACTGCGCGCTTCGTCATCCTGATTGACAATGCAAAATTACTACTTTTTTCGCACCCTTGCAAATAAAGTGCCCAAAATCCGCCTTTTTCAAGCCCTATTTTTCGCCCTAATTTTGCAAATAAATTACGCGCTCCGAGCAGAAGGGCTTCGAGGTCCGAGCAGACGCCTCACGAGGTCCGAGCAGACGCCTCACGAGGTCCGAGTATGTTGGGTTTAAGTTGCTTCGGGGGAAAGACATGTTGACAGTGAGAAATCTTTATTTCTTTATTCTTTATTTCTTTATTTTAAGCAAATTTCATTTTGCAAAAATGCTGTCTTATAAATATATATAATATTATAATATTATATATATTCTAATATAATACTTATTTAATACTAAAATCAAATTTGACTTCTTTCTTACTTCTTTACATCATGATCCCCGATATGTCATACGAAAAATCTCTTAACGTAAAGAAGTAAAGAATAAAGATGTCAAGTTTTTCCTTTAACGTAAACTGTTATTCTTTTTCATTGCCTCAGCAATTCTGCATCCTGAAGCTGTCTGCCAAGAGCGTCATCGGCAGCTAGCAGGGTGATGTCATTTTCCAGATTCAGCGCAAAGAGTACACGTGCGTAGATCCCTATGGAGACCGTCGGGTCGCCATGTTCTACTTTAGAAACGGTCAGTCGTGTCACCGTTGCCCTGTCAGCTATGTCCTGCATGGATAGATGCCTGCGCTTGCGTGCCAGCATAATCTGTTCGCCCATGATCTTCAGATTCTGGCTCAATGCCCTTGGCATCATCTTGCCAAATGTATTCTTGCTCATAATTGTACTTTATTGGGTGCAAAAGTACATAAAAATGTTTAATATAACAAACATTTTAAAGAAAATCTGCATTCTGTCACTTGTTTTTGACTCATTTTGCATGATTATGGTATTTAAATAAGACTCGCTCTGATAAAAGTCGAAAAGCAGCTGCTGTCACAGTGTCAGCAGCCGCCTATATACCTTATTGTATTAAAATGCTATCGCTCCTTGACCCAATACACCATGCCGAAGGACTTGCGGTTGCTCTCGAACTTGCATTCGGGGCGGTTAAGGAAGTTGTCTATCTTGATATGGAATAGGCCTTGCCGTATGGCGGACGGTATTTCAGGTCAGAGGTCGACACCAGATACTTCAGTACGATCTGCTGCTACTGGGTTATCTTGTCGAACTCATTGAGAAAATTTTATAATCAACTATACATTCCTACATAATAAAGATAATCAATTGTTTATCAATTCATTAATCAATGTATATAGACAAAAGTCAATCATCCGTCTATACATCAAATAAAGACATCTTCTGAAAAGTAACGGTCTTTAGGCTGCTTCTAATGGGATGTCCGATAGGAAGATGACTTATCTATAGGGGTAAGACTGACTGAGAAACAAGTTGTTTTTCAATGGAAAACATATTGTTTCTATATATGAAACAAGTTGTTTCACATATTGAAATAATAAAGGAACATACTTTATTTCAGTAAATTACAAGACTATTTATGTCAAAATCTGTCTTAAAAAACTGAATAAATGTATAGTATTTTAAATTTATATACCTCTATACATCAAATAAATATCTGAATATTAGTCGTTTAACTAGATAATGTAGGAATGTATAGAAAATATAAAAAATTGAAATTTAAAATTTCAAATTTCATTTTTAAACACTAATTTTTCAGGCAAAAGACAACAACCTACAACATGCCAAGTCGCATAGAGCGTGGCATCAAGTATCACCTCATTGCCGTCTACTACCGCAAGCGCTACTATGAGTATCACGACGCCCCCCCTAACACCCGACGTAGAACGTTACGTCCGCCAGGTCATCATCAATGCCGGCTGGACAGAGGAACCCCGCTTCCTCAACTATGTCGAGGAATATCTGTGGTAACTCCAACACATTACGATTTTGTCATAAAGATCTGATGTTTTTTAGCGTTTCAACAGTTTTTCAACAAAAATGACGCAGACGAAGGTTAGTCTTCCTCCTTGGGCAGTTCGTTCTTCGTCAGCTTACCCTTCAGGGCAGTGAGGCCAACGATACCATCAGGATTGTAGATGACGAATTCCCCATCGCCCGTCTGAATCCACAAGTTGCCGGCAGAGTCGGTAAAGACCTTAGTAAAGCCCTCTATCTTCTTCGTGTTCACAATACCGGTCCACTTGTCTGGCTGTCCGATGCCAGTGTCGATATTCTTCAGGATTGTGGGCTGACCTGTGAAGTCTTTGCTGTCCCAGATATAGAACTTCTTCTCGTAATTGTCCGTCTGTCCGATAACGTGGTTCTTGCCCATAGCAGCAATATGCACGAACTTCTTGTTTTCACCAGGAAGTGTGTAGGCCTCCTGCCAGGCAACCTTGTCAGTATGCGTCTTCAGCACCTGTTCGCCAAAACCGGCATAGAGCATGGTATCAGCACGATAGTAGATGACGTCAGTAGCCTCGCCACCGCCACCGTTGCCAATTTTCTTGATGTTGTATTCATCGACATTCTGAAGGTTACCTTTGTTCATGGATTCGACGTGAGGCAAAGGCAAGAGCTGTGGTTTGATGAACATCAGAGCGAAAGGACAGCCCTTGACGATAGTACCGTTGTCGAGGAAAAGGGCGCTTGCATCCGACTTGTGAATGCCCGCTCCACAATGGCGTACCACCACATTCTTCTCCAGATCAATAGCCACCACATCGTCGCCAACCAGTGCAATCTTCGTGCCGTCAGGCGAACCGATAATCTTGTTGCCACGATTAGCTAAGGTGAGGTGGGACTTATACTGCTCGCCCTGAGGAAGTATCATCTCCGAAGTGTTCACATCGGTACCGTTGAAGCGGATGATGCCCTTGCCCTCAAGGCGCATAAAGACATCCTTGCCGTTGCTGCCTGCACTACAGATCTGGGGACGTGCACGCTTCTTCTTGGGGACGACGATGCGGATGTCGCCCGTCTTCTTGTCGATGGCACGGAGGGTGTTCTCACCATACGTCGTGCCCAGGAAATAGACGTTGTTCTCGTCCTCAAAGACGTCGTGTTTCATCCATTCGTCAAACTGTACGATGGCAAAATTGCTGTTCACCTTCTGCGTAGCTTTCTGCGCAGGTTTTTTAGCTGTCGTAGTTGCCTTGCCGCCAGCAGGGCGACGTTTTGCCTGTGCCTGCATCAGCATGGGCACCATGATGGCCAGTAATAGAATCGTGATCTTTTTCATAAGCATTCGTAATTAAATAAGTAGTTATTGTGTCATTCTTGGGGCAAAGATACGAATAAGTGAGTAAAAAAACAAATAATATTTAAGTTTTTCGTACAAATTACTAATTAATTCGTACCTTTGCAGCCAAATTACGAAAACAAGGTAGAAAATGACATTATATCCCAAACTGATTATGGATGCGCTGGCAACGGTGACGTATGCTGGCACGAAGAAGAACTTGGTAGAGAGTGAGATGGTGGCCGACCAGCCTGCCATCAATGGCAACAAGGTTACTGTCGTGTTGGAATTCCCCAGAGACACTGACCCGTTTCTGAAATCAACCGTCAAGGCTGCCGAGGCCGCTATCAAGTACCATTGCGGCAAGGATGTCGAGGTGGAAATTCAGACGGAATTCAAGTCGAAGCCCCGTCCTGAGGTTGGCAAGTTGCTGCCTCAGGTGAAGAACATCATAGCTGTCAGCAGCGGCAAGGGCGGCGTAGGCAAGTCGACCGTCTCAGCCAATCTGGCTATTGCGCTGGCACGTTTGGGCTATAAGGTTGGTTTGCTGGACTGCGACATCTTTGGTCCGTCGATGCCCAAGATGTTCAACGCTGAGGATGCCCGTCCATACGCTGTCGAGGTGGACGGACGCCAACTCATCGAGCCTATCGAGGCCTATGGTGTCAAAATGCTCAGTATTGGTTTCTTCGTCAGTCCTGATACGGCTACGCTGTGGCGTGGCGGTATGGCTACGAATGCGCTGAAGCAACTGATAGCCGATGCCAACTGGGGCGAGCTGGACTACTTCATCCTCGACACGCCTCCAGGCACCAGCGACATCCACCTCACCCTACTCCAGACGCTGGGTATTACTGGTGCGGTCATCGTGTCGACACCCCAGCAGGTAGCGCTAGCCGATGCCCGCAAAGGTATTGACATGTATCGCAACGAGAAGGTCAACGTGCCCATCCTCGGACTGATTGAGAATATGGCGTGGTTCACGCCTGCCGAACTGCCTGAGAACAAGTATTACATCTTTGGCAAGGAAGGTTGCAAGAAGCTGGCAGAAGAGATGAACGTGCCTTTGTTGGCACAGATTCCATTGGTGCAGAGCATCTGCGAGAGTGGCGATGCTGGCGAGCCTGCAGCCACGAGCAGCGAGACAGCCACAGGACTGGCCTTCATCAATCTGGCACAGGCCGTTGTCACCGTTGTCAACAAGCGCAACCGTGAACTGCCTAAGACGAAGATTGTGGGTGTTAAGAGTTAAGAATTAAGAGTTAAGAGTTAAGAGTGCGGGCTTCCTTGTTATGCTTTAGGAACATTAAGCGCTCCTTGGCATAACGACGGGCACGTAGAATCTGATAACGATAGACTGCGACAGCCAACAGGAAATAGGCACCTGCCTGAATCCAAAGAATGCGATATTCCGTCTGCACGTCGTAGAGTGTGGCACCCATTGAATTCATGCGGACGTATGCCCTTGCGCCAAACGTGCTTGGGAAGAGCCACGACACACCCTGTAACCAACCTGGTATATTGTTTTGTGGCCATGAGATGCCCGTCAAGAACAACATCGGTACAGAGGCAAACACCATGATCAGCATGACGTTCTCACGATACTTGACCAGACACGACACTACGATTCCAAAGAAGATACAGGCCAGCGTATAGGGCAGCATAATGGTCAACAGCGACTGCCACGTTGCCAATTGCGGGAAGTGGAACAATCGCGGAACGCCAGCCACCAGCCAAGCACCCATCACAGCATAAATCATAAAGTAGACCAGTGCCTTGCCAAAGACGATGGCAAACGACGACTCATAGCGTTTGTCACCAACAGGTACCAAGGCACCAAGCGGATTTTCCTCACGAGTCGTACCAGCAGAGAGACCGATGCCAAGCACCAGCGTCTGTTGCAATATCAGCATCAGGACGGCAGGCAGGACAAACGAGCCATAACCTCCCTTCGGATTGAAAATAGGAACATCTTCATAGTCGAGCGGTTTGGCTGAGATAGCCTCCTCGCGCGAAGTATAAAGTCCGCTTAGCTTCGTCTGTATCTGTTTGCCCATCTCCATGGATACCAGCTGAGAGGTTTGGAAGATAGCCTTATACGTCAGCATCAGACTCATGTCGCAGTAGACACTTATAATGCCCTGCTTCATGCGCAGCACGTTGGTTTCAAAGTCGGGCGGAATGAAATAGATGCCCTTCACCAGCTGACGACTTACCAGCGAGATGCCCTCGTCCAGGTCCTGCGCATAGTAGGCCACACGGATGTCTGGCGACGCATCACACTTATGGACGAACTCACGCGATAGTCCCGTATTCGACATATCGACCACGCAGACAGGCACTTCGTGGACCGTCTCGTTATTGTATATCCATGAATACAGCAAAGGATAGGCAATAGGCACGACAAAGAAGAAGATGAGAATGCCCTCGTCCTTTACCACCTGTTGCATTTCACGTCGCCAGATATAGCAGATGTGTTGCAGGTCTTCGTATATCTTATGGAATATAGACATAAGTGAGCATTGCATTTTTTATCTTCTTGACAACCATCCACGGCAACAGCAAAAAGCCTGTCAGCGCAGCAAAGTGGAACCACGACTCGATGAGCGGGAAACCGTTGAACACGCAAGTCTGGTAAATCATATAGTAATGGCGCAGGGGGAATAGCCACGACAGCGACTGCAAGGGCCTGTCCATGCCCATCACGGGGAAGGCGGAACCAGCCATCGATATGCTGAGCACAGCCCATAGCGAGCACACACTCATTGACATACGCAACGAAGGTAACAAGCCAAAGGCAAAGACGCCAAAGCCCTGCGAGGCCAGCACCTGCATCAGTCCCAGCAGCACCAACATCCACGGACTGCCCAGATGCGGGAATCCCAGATGGAAGAATACGTAGTACTGATAGCTATAAACTACAGCCAGCCAAATCATGGTCTGTGGCAGGAGTTTGCCTATCAAAGCTATTGTGACGTTGTTATCAGCCATTTCCATCCACTGTTTCGAGGTGTTGAACTTCAGTTCAGTACCCAACGAATAGGCAGTGATGAGGAAGATGAACAGCATCATCATGCCAGGCACTATCATCGTGGAGAGATAGGAATTATAGCTGGTCCACGGATTCGCAATCTGGTGCAGGTCGATCTTGATGGGTTGCAGGAAGGTCTGTATCTGATCAGGCGTAAACCCCTTGGCACGCATCGTCGCCTGTCCCACCGCAGCAGAACCCAGCGTCGAGATGGTTTTCAGGTCACGCATCAATAAGGCACCTGCTGCCAATGTGGTATACGAATAATAATAGGATATCTTGGGTTGGCGGGAAGCTAACAGTTTCTCTGTCGTACCCTTGGGGAAATACAGGAAGCCGTAGATTTCGTTATTCTGGATAGCCTTGCGAGCCTCAGCGACAGTAGCATAAGAATGGGTGATGCGTGACATCTGGAAAGCGTCCAGACGACGTATCAACGCACGTGTCGTCGTCGTGTTGTCAGCATCTACGATACCTATCGGCATCTCGGTAGGCAGTCCGTCGTCCATCAGCTGGGTGAAAAACACCATCACGCCTAACGGAAACACCACCATGCAGAAGGGATAAATATAGTTCTTGCGCAGAATTGCCAATTCGCGCAACATGATGTTGTATATCTGCCTCAGCGCTTCCAACATTCAACTTTCAACTGTCAATTATCAACTGTCAACTATCAACTGTCAACTATCATTTGATAATCAGCGACATTCCAGGACGGAGGCCCTCAAAAGGCTCAATGGGACGAGCCTTCACCTCGAAGGTCTTCAGATCATACTGGCCATTGGCCTTGGTAGCCTTCCAAACGGCGTACGTGCCCTGATCCTTCAGATAATAGACTTTCATCTTGACCGTCTTATTGAAGGCAGGAACGAAGGCGTCAACAGTAGTACCCACAGCCAGATTACCCAACTGGTCCTCACGAACGTTGAAAGCGCCCCACATATCCTTCATCAGCGAAATGGTCATAATGGGTGAGCCAGTGCCAACAAGTTCACCTACCTTGGGATAGATATCGCTGACCTCACCTTCCATCTGAGCAATCTGCACCGTCTCATGGATATAAGAGTTGACTTCCTGAACAGCACCACGGGCACGGCCCACCTGAGCAGCAGCAGCCAGCTTATCCTCACGACGGGCACCATTCTGAGCCATTTCGTATTGGCTCTGGGCTGCCTTACACTGGGCTTCCATAGCCTTATAGTTGGCATACACCTCATCGCGCTTCTGGGCACTCATGACCCCTTCGTCGTAAAGACGCTGCACGCGGTTATACGACTTCTCGGCAATCTCAAGACCAGCCTTGGCCTGTTGCCAAAGCTGGTAGGCACCCTGAATCTGTTCCTGACGGGCACCGTTCTGGGCCTTCAATTCCAGGGCTGCAGCAGCATTCTCGGCACTACGGGCCTGTTCCATCTTGGCACGTACCTCTGGCGCATCAAGAATGGCCAGCGTATCGCCAACCTTCACGTAGTCGCCTTCCTTCACGCGAATCTCCAGGATACGTCCAGGCACCTTGCTCGACACACGATACTCGCTCACTTCTACCTGGCCTTGCATCAGCTCTGGGTCACGTCCCAAAGCAAAGAAACCAATCAAGGCCACCAAAACCACCACTGCGGCAAAGCCAACAATGGCCAACAGAATATTGTTATGTTGTGTTTTTGCAGACATCTTGTTTAATCCTCCATTTCGACAGCACGCGAACCAATCTCGTGTCCGTCAGCAATAACTTGAATCGTATATCTTCCCGCAATCAGCGAAGTCTTTGGAACAAACATCTCCATCAGCTTCTCCTGACCAGTGTATTCGACATCCTGCTTGGCAGTATAAGCCACCGGTGTCCCTTCCATCGAACAGGTTCCGCCACCATTGATGACCTCGCCTGAAGGATTGATGACGCGGATATAGATAGTACGCATACCATTGGCAGCCGTCGCATTACGGCTGAGCACGAAGCGCACCTTCAGCGTACCTTTCTTGTCAATCTTATGCGGGAACTTGGTTTGCTCCTTACCTTTCTTATCGAGCATAATGACACTAATGCTGGCAGCATTCAGCTGCGAAGCAATAGCCACCTTCTCAGACAGGGTCATATTGTTGGACGTCAGCTGCATGTTCTGCTGGTTGCTCTCAGCCAACTCCGAGCGGACGCGGTTGTTCTCGTCCATCAGCTCGGCATTCAACTGGTTCAGCGAGTCAATCTGCAACACATAGCTGCGCAGGATGGCACGTACCGTAGCCAGTTCCTTCTTCAGACGGGTAATCTCTGCTGCATCGTTAGCCTTCGTACGGCGCAACTCTTCGAGCAACGCCTGTGTACGCTGCTGTTCACGTCCTAACTGCTCGACGATGGAGTCATTGTTGATGCGGGTCTGCATTTCCTTGTATTGGTCGGAGAACTGCTGATACTCGTTCTCCATCTCCTTTTTGTCGAGGGCAGCGAGTTCCTGCATGTCCTTATTCACCTGTTTCTGCTCGTTAAGGCTATAGCCAAGATATGCTATTCCTGCCAGAAGCAGCACGATAACAGCGGCCAACGGGGCGATTACTTTCTTATTCATAAACTAATTTTGTGTAATTATAATTATCAAAAATCGCTGCAAAGATAATTTTTTTCCATGAAACGACAAAGAAAAAAAATATTTTTTGCATTTTAGTGCTTGTTTTTAAGGAATAATTCACTATCTTTGACTCTGCAGAAGATACTTTCGCTCGAAAAAACTTACAAAAATATTTGCTTTTTTACGCGCTTATTCGTATCTTTGCCGCAAAACTGACGCTATGAATAGAAAAGGCTTCCTATATCGGGTCTACGACCTATACGCTGACGGCTTCCGTTCCATGACGCTGGGGCGCACACTATGGGCCATCATCCTCATCAAGCTATTTGTCATTTTTGTCATCCTCAAGCTGTTCTTCTTTCCCAATTTCATCAAGGAGCATGCCGCAGAGGGTGAAGAAGCCGATTTCGTAGCCAGGCAAACGTTGAACGTTGAACGTTGAACATTGAACTGTGAACTTTGAACTCAAAATTAAATAAGTACTATGAATGATTTGTTTCTAAGCATCGACGCCAGCTCCATCAACTGGGCAAGGGCACAATTCGCACTGACAGCCATCTATCACTGGCTGTTCGTGCCGCTGACCCTCGGACTGGCTGTCATCATGGGCATCTGCGAGACCTGCTGGTACAGGACTCGCGACACATTCTGGCGCGACTGCGCAAAATTTTGGCAAAAGCTCTTTGGCATCAACTTCGCCATGGGTGTCGCCACAGGTATCATTCTTGAATTCGAATTCGGTACCAACTGGTCGAACTACTCATGGTTCGTAGGCGACATCTTCGGAGCCCCGTTAGCCATTGAGGGCATCGTTGCCTTCTTCATGGAGTCGACCTTCGTGGCAGTGATGTATTTCGGATGGAAGAAAGTGTCGCCGGGCTTCCATTTGGCTTCCACCTGGCTCACTGGCTTGGGGGCCACTATTTCCGCCTGGTGGATTCTCGTTGCCAACGCCTGGATGCAGTATCCTGTAGGGTGCGAGTTCAATCCCGACACTATGCGCAACGAGATGGTATCGTTCCTTGACGTCGCCCTCTCGCCTTTTGCCATCGACAAGTTCTGCCATACCGTCATCTCAGCCTGGATTATCGGTGCCGTCTTCGTCGTCGCCGTATCGTGCTGGTACCTCATGAAGAAGCGCGAGACCAAGCTGGCTACTGAAAGTATCAAAATTGCGGCCATCGTAGGTTTGGTGGCCTCGTTGGGTGCTGCCATGACGGGCCATAAGTCAGCACAGAGTGTTTCACAGGTACAGCCCATGAAGCTGGCAGCCATGGAGGCGCTCTACGACGGTGGACCGGAACAAGGACTGGCCATCATTCCTGGCGTGGAGATACCTTACGCACTGAGCTTTATGGCTACCAACGACATAGCTGGCTACGTTCCCGGCATCAACGACATCCTGAACGGCTACGCCAAGTCAGACGGCACCATTGCACCGTCTGTCGACGAGAAGATTGAACGCGGCAAGCGGGCCATCACTGCCCTTGCCGACTACCGCAAGGCGAAGAAGGAAGGTGCCAGCGACTCCATACTCAATGCCCAATTGTCGGTCATCAATGCCAACATGCAGTACTTTGGCTATGGCTATGTCAAGGACAGGAACGACATCGTACCACCGGTATGGATTAACTTCTGGGCTTTCCGCATCATGGTCGGTCTGGGCTGTCTGTTCATCCTGTTCTTTGCCGTCATCCTGGCCGTCAGCTACAAGTTCCCCAAGGCCTTGTTGCAAAAGTACGACATCACCACCCTGCCCTCTTGGCACTATTGGGTGGCTATTCTGTTAGTGCCACTGGCCTATATCGCCTCTGAGAGTGGTTGGCTCGTGGCTGAGTTCGGACGTCAGCCGTGGACCATTCAAGACATGCTGCCTACATGGGTTGCCGTCAGCGATGTCGAAAGTTTCAGCGTCGCCCTGACGTTCTTCCTGTTCCTCTTCCTGTTCACCCTCATGCTCTGCGTGGAAATCAACATTCTGCTGAAGCAAATCAAGAAGGGACCGGAGTATACTAATTGACAATTGATAATTGATAATTGATAATTGAAAATTGATAATTGACAATTATGATAACATATAGTTTTTTACAGCACTACTGGTGGTTTCTGGTATCACTATTAGGAGCATTATTGGTTTTCTTGATGTTCGTACAGGGGGCCAACTCCATGGTACGCACACTGGGCTATACGGAGGAAGGACGTCGACTGATTATCAACTCGACAGGCCGCAAATGGGAGTTCACGTTCACCACACTGGTCACCTTTGGCGGAGCCTTCTTTGCCTCGTTCCCCCTGTTCTACAGCACCTCGTTCGGTGGTGCCTACTGGCTTTGGATGATTATTCTCTTCACCTTCGTGCTTCAGGCTGTCAGCTACGAGTTCCAGAACAAGCTGGGCAATCTGCTTGGTGCCAAGACCTTCCAGGTATTCCTTGCCATCAACGGCTTTGTCGGTCCGCTACTTCTGGGCGGTGCCGTAGCCACCTTCTTCGAGGGTTCTAACTTCATCGTCATGAAGGACAACCTCGTCAACTCTCAACTTGGAATCACACCTGTGATATCATCATGGGCCAACGCCTCGCACGGTCTTGACGCCTTGCTCGATCCCTGGGTATTGGTGTTCGGACTGGCTGTGATGTTCCTGGCTCGCGTGCTGGGCACCTTATATATTATTAATAATGTGAACAACGACGACATCCGTTCGCGTGCAGGTTTCCAACTGCTGGCTTCGTCGCTGGTCTTCGTGGTGCTGTTCGTCGTCTACCTGATCCACCTATTGCTGAAGGACGGCTATGCCTATACTGCCGACGGCACCATCGTCATCGAGTCCTATAAGTATCTGCAAAACTTCCTCGACATGTGGTATCTGCTCGTCATCCTGCTCATTGGTGTCGTACTGGTACTCTTCGCCATCGGTCGCAGCTTCACGGACAAGCAGTGGATATGGGGCATCTGGCCTGCCGGCATCGGTGTAGTGATGGTCGTACTCGCATTGCTGCTCTGTGCCGGATGGAACAACACCGCCTACTATCCGTCGACAGCCGACCTGCAGTCGTCGCTCACCATCCAGAATTCGTGCTCCAGCGAGTTCACGCTCTCCACGATGGCCATTGTCAGCATTCTCATCCCCTTCGTGCTGGCATACATCTGGCATGCCTGGCGGTCTATCGACAAGAAAAAGATAGACTTAAAGGAGATAGCCGACGACCATGCATATTAAGAACATTCAATAATCAACGCTCATGGCTGCATTATTTAGCAGAAATGCTTAATTTTGCAGCCATGTTTGTATTGAGGTGGCCTAATTCCTCACCCATCAACTGGTGGCTGAATGGTTTGGGCTTCAGCTCGAAATTGATTCCCTTCTGGAAAAGGATAACGAAATCGCTACCGCCAAAAAGGAAATATCCCAGTTCCTGCCCCTTTGTCACCTCGGCATCCACCTTTACCTCGGGAACCCAATTAATGCTGGTTACTGGCATCATTCCGATAGGCAACAGAGCTACAACACCATAGTCGGGCGTTTCAAGGATGACGCATCCGCGTGTCTCAATCGACTGCCATCCTGGGGTATCACAAAACAGGTCGTATTTCTTTGTTTCCTTATTCCAGGTGATGGTACCGCCAACGGCATAGTCGGCTTCGATGATGTTAACCTCCTTCACCTTGCCCGCCATGGGGAAATGGTAGCGGTGGTAGTCGTAAACATTAAGGAATGAATGGGTGAGTGTGCCTCCGTTGAAGGCTTCGCGATACTGGCTATTTGGACCCACCAGCTCAGCAATACTACTAAACTTCTTCGACTTGATCTGCACACCCGTCTCTTCGGCTTGTACAATATAGCCTTCATCGTCAATCTGCCATACGCCCTGAGTGCAGGCATCGGCTGGCGACACCACCACGCTGTTGTCTTCGGGCGATGCAATTGGACGGACAGAAGGAGAGATTAGCTTGCGAGCGAAGAACTGGTTGAATGTCTTCCAGTTTGATGCATCCTCGTACCAACCTTTCGATATGCCAAAAGTATCTTCTTTTGCCACGATGTCATAGTAGTCCTGATTCCACGACTCCTCAGTGTCAAGATAGGCGCCCCATGCCTTTGCAAATGACTTGAGCCATGTGCGGTAAGGCTCATAGTACTGTAGCGAGTTGTTGTAGAGCGACAGTCCGTCGAGTTCGTCGAGTGGAATATCATTAATGAAGAAAAAGTAGTTCAGGCTCTGGTCTATGCGAGTAAAGATATCGGTTCCTTCGGGCTGGTTGATGACAGTCCAAGGCATAGCATGAGCAGCCCATTCCACGAAGTCGTAATACTCAGAGAGCGTCTGTGCAGGATTAGTCTTGCGGTCGGGATTCATCTCCACGCCCTTTGCAATAGCTTTCTCCAACAGCCTCTTCAACTGCGGATTACCATCAACAAGCGCTATGAGTTCACGAGTGGCTGCCGAGTAAGTCTGTTCAGGCTGAACAGGCGAAGGGTTGTCACTGTTTGACGTACAAGAAATGTTTACCAGAACGCATACTAAAACGATGCTAACAAAAATCCATTTTAACTGTTTCATAACTTAAATGATTGTTTTATCTCTATTTACACCTATTCTACCGTGTGCAAAAATAGGGAATAATATTTAAATATCCAAATTATTCGACCTTTTTTAGCTCTTGGCCAAGGTATTTAAAGGAACTATATGATGACGACCGTGCATATTGAGTCAGACAAACGCGGGAAGGCAGAACCTTTCCGCGTTTGTCCATACCCTCAGCGACAGTTTTCCATAGGGTATGACGTATTACATTTTGTAACCAATTGATTTTTAGCATTTTCCGTTTTTATCCCGCCTGCACATTTTCCATAGTCAACTGATACAACAATAGAAAAAAAAGTCGTAACTTTGCATCGTGAAATATTGAAACCATCAATAGCGATGTATCAAAAGGCATTGTACATATTAATTATAGGCGTTCTGCTGACGGCTTGCAGTCAACGGCAGCAGGAGTCAGATGCACAGACGGCAGCAGGTTGTCTGGAACTGGCCGAGGCTGCCTTGGACAACGACAGCATCCGACAGGGTGAGACGCTGCTGCGTAAGGCCATCCTGCTGGCGGAAGCGTCGGAAGATTGGCACACCAATTATATCGCCTACCAACGACTGGCTGAGGCACTGTCGCAGAGTAATCCTGAAGAGGCCTTGCGACTGATGAAGAAAGCACTGACCGTCTACGAGCAGCATCCCGACGACGAACGCAACCGTGTCATCCTGCTCGACTATGCAGGCACCTTCGCCGCTCAAGTGGCTTTTATCAACGAAGGCTCTTTCGACGAAGCACTCGACTACATCCACCGTGCCTACGACATTGCCAAGAAAAACCAGATGGGCGACATGATGTGCCAGACACTGACCAGCCTTGCCAACATTGCCTGGGCAACGGAAGACTACCGTCAGTCACTGGATTATGCCCATCAGGCAGAAGCCGTGGCGACCGACAATCTGCGCCCCAGCACGTTGCAGGTGCTTGCCCGAAGCTACCTCAGCCTCAACATGCTCGATTCAGCGGAAACCGTCTATCGGCAGATTCAGCCCGGCGACGATGTCCATCTGGCATATATCGTGCAGAGCAACCTCGCCAAGATTGCACTGCGACGCATGGGAGCCACACAGGTGGAAGACAGCGTGAGCGAAGCCTTCCTGAAAATTGAGGACTTCTACTACAAGGCATTGGAACAGAAAGACGAGTACTATCAGGAGACGCTGCGACAGGAAATGGAGAACCAGCGACTGGAGTACCGTTCGCAGATGTATATGCGTACATTATTAGTCATCATTATTGCATCGCTCATCGTCATCATAGCAATGGTACTGGTGGTTCGCTATAGGATGCAGGCACAACGTCAGGCGCAGCGTCAGCTTCAGCAGGAGGCAGAGCACCAGAAAGGCCAACTGCATCAGGCTAACG
>Ga0265298_10002297_pt1 | contig 26846 bp, 28 predicted proteins | sample AusTroGonzalo_MG_3_FD_193486 | JGI IMG/M metagenome (GOLD analysis project Ga0265298, IMG submission 193486) | Bovine rumen microbial communities from tropical cattle in Woodstock, Queensland, Australia - Gonzalo_01 | ecosystem: Host-associated > Mammals > Digestive system > Stomach > Rumen ...
GGCGACCGTGCCGATTTGATTGAGCACTTGGTATAAATCCAATATAGCACATCATCAACGATTGAGTCCACTCAAATAGTGGGCTCAATTCTTTTTTATATGATTTTTAGTGGCAGAAGTTTGGAATGTTCGGATAATTTTGCTATCTTTGCCGACATAAAACCAATATGACATGATGAAAAGACTACTACCCCTTATTGCCGCAATATGGTGCGCTTTGACAGTTAGTGCACAATCTAACGCATCTAATGACTCACTGACAGCTAAGGACGACTCGCTAGTGCGTGAGTTACGTATGCAGATTCAGGAACTGAAACTGCAGAGCATTCTCATGCAGGAACGTTTAGAGGACTCGGGCAAGAGCGCACGTGAAGACTCTCTGCGACAGGCACTGCGCAAAGCCCGCATCGACTCGTTGCGTAGCATTATAAAGGGCGTACCCCTCGTGATAGAAGGCGACACATTGTTCTCCCTTTACGACCGCAAGGGCGGCATGATGCCAGAGGAGCGCGTGAAGGAGATCTCCGAAGCCATCTTGGAGTCGGGCAAGAGCATCAAACTCATCCCAGATTCAGTCTATGTCTTTGAGGGCGACTACACCACTGACATCATGGCTGGCAACAACGTCATCATGAGCGTTACTGACAACGACGCCATTTGGCAGAACACGACCCGTCAGGAACTGGGTGCAGAATACTGCAAGATTATCGAGAACAAAATCAACGAACTGCATGAGGAGTACGGATTGCAACAGAAACTGAAAGGTCTGCTGTATGTTGCCGTTATCTTGCTGATGCTCATCATCCTTATATGGGTCACCAACTGGTTCTACCGCCGTTGGCGTTTACGCATCCTCAGATTCCTCTTGAAACGGGTTCGTCCGCTGGCCGTCAAGGATTATGAGGTGCTTAACATGCACCGTATAGGCGTCATCTTTCTGACGACGTTCAATGTGCTACGTTACTTTATCATTTTCTGGCTGCTATTCCTCTGCATACCCATCGTGTTTTCTGTATTCCCTGAGACAGAATCGTTGGCATTCCGCATCATCGGCTACGTATGGAATCCCTTTGTAAGCATCATCAAGTCTGTTATCAGTTTCCTTCCCAAACTCATCCAGATTATTGTCATTATCATCTGTTTCCGCTATTTGGTCAAGGGCATCCGCTACCTGATGAACGAAATAGGTTCAGGACGACTGAAAGTAACCGGATTCTATGCTGACTGGGCAGAGCCCACCTATTTTATTTTACGCGTACTGTGCTACTCGTTCATGATTGTCATGATATGGCCCCTGTTGCCCAGCAGCAATTCTGAGGTTTTCCAAGGCGTATCGGTCTTCATCGGTATCATCGTATCGCTGGGCTCGTCGTCTATCATCGGCAACGTGATGGCAGGCATGGTGATGACCTATATGCGTCCATTCCATGTGGGCGACTTCATCAAGTTTGGCGACACGGAGGGTTTCGTCATCGAGAAGACCATGCTTGTCACCCGTATCCGTACACGCAAGAACGACGTCATCACTATTCCCAACTCGAACCTGATGACATCGCAGACATCCAACTACACTTTTGCTGCACAGAACTTCGGCATCGTGGTGCATACCAAGGTGACTATCGGCTACGACGTGCGATGGCAGGAGATACGCCAACTATTACTGGATGCTGCCCGTGCCACCAAAGGTCTTCGTCAGCACCCAGAGCCCTTCGTACTTGTGACGGCACTCGACGACTACTATGTTGAGTACGAGGTCAATGCCTACACGAACCAGTACGAAAAGCTGTCGCTCATCTATTCAGAACTGCATCACAACATCCTTGACTCCTTCCACAGCAATGGCGTTGAGATCATGTCACCACATATCTATGCCCACCGCACAGACTTGGAACTGCAAATTCCCAAGAACCAGCAAAAGCCAACAGTCAAGGAATAACAGAAAGAGGATGTGATAACCACATCCTCTTCTTTTTTAACCACATAATTCAGCGTATTCCTTAGGGAAGGCTGATAGCTTCTGACGGACAAACGTCAGCGCATGTGCCGCACTCTGTGCAAACATCGGGGTTGATTGAATACTTGTCGCCCTCAGAGATAGCTCCAGCGGGGCACTCATCGATACATGTTCCGCATGCGATGCAGTCGTCACCAATTACGTATGCCATAATACTTGTTACTTTAAATTAGTTAATACTCAAAAATCGTGATGCAAAGGTAAGCATTATTTTGATTACTACCTAATTTATGGTAGTCTTTTTTAGTTTTTTTCGATTAATTTATACGTTATCGAAATAATAAACACCCATAAAACGCCGTTATAATAACGATTAAGAAAATGAGATCATGAGGCGATTCGTACTTATATATATATTATTATTGACAGCCTGCAACATGATGGCGCAAACGGACCGTCGTGTGCAGAACAAGCCCTATATCGACCTGCGTCCTATGCATTTCGGCATCCTGATTGGTGCCCATCTGCAAGACCTGGAATTCGAGAATGTTGGTATGCAGACCATTACTGACGAAAATGGTAATGTGACTAATCAACTGATAGTTTGCGACGCTGACCGCTGGAGTCCAGGATTCTCCGTGGGTGTGCTTGGCGAACTGCGCCTGCACGATAACTTCTCGCTGCGCGTGGCGCCCACCATGCACTTCGGAGCCAAGCATCTCACGTTTATTGACCTGCAGAACATGGATGGTGCTACTGGCAAACCCATCAGACAGACACAAGACCTGAAGAACACGTATTTCTCGCTACCCATCGACATCAAATTTGCTGCTCCCCGCTGGAACAATCATCGTCCCTACCTGATGGCAGGTATCAATCCGATGATTAATATGACGAAGGGTGATCAGGACATCATACGTCTCAACCATTTCTCGACGATGGTGGAAGTGGGACTGGGCTGCGACTTCTATCTGCCGTTCTTTAAACTAATTCCTGAATTGAAGTTCTGCTTTGGATTGGGTAACGTGTTAGACAAAGACCACGTCAACGAACTGCGCGATGCCAACCTCAAGGCCTTTGCAGGCAGTGTCAGCAGCGCACAGTCGAAAATGGTTGTCCTAACGTTCTACTTTGAGTAGATTTCGACTGTCGAAATGTCGATATTTATTTCAAGTCAACGATAATCTTTCCAACAAACACTGCCGACTTGCCGTTTTGGTCAACGGGAACAGGTTTGCCATCCATATTGTTCCAGTATTCAAGTGATGGCATATAGGTATGGGTATGTCCGCCTAATACCAGGTCGATGTTGTGCGAACCACTAATCATATACTGGTCGTCCTCACCACGATTGCTATTCCACCCTAAATGCGAGATACATATCACCATGTCGCACTTCTTCTCCTGCTTCAGCATGGTAGCAGTCTCCAATGCCACCTTGGCAGGGTCCAGATATTTCACACCCACACAGTTCTTGTCGCTGACCAATCCTTTCAACTTGGGACATACCGCAAATACGCCAATCTTCACACCATTGCGTTTGATGATAATCCAAGGTTTGGTAATGCCCTCCATCACGGTACCCGTAAAGTCGTAGTTGGCACATAAGATGGGGAAGTTGGCCTTGCGGAACATCTGTGCCATGTTCTCCAAACCAAAGTCAAACTCATGGTTACCAATGGTCGATGCATCAATGCCCATCTGGTTCATCAGTCCTATCTCCACCTCGCCTTTAAACATGGTGAAGTAGGCAGACCCCTGCCAGAAGTCGCCTGAGTCGAAATACAACAAATCAGGATTCTTCTGACGTTCCTCCTTCAACATCGCAATACGGCGCAAAAAGCCTCCCCTACCCGCCTTCATCGTATCGGGCAACTGCGAATTAATGGGGAAGATAGCCGAATGGGTATCGTTGGTATGCAGAATCACCAGCTGCTTCTGCTTCTTGGCCTGTCCGCTAAGCGATACCAAGGCCAGTAATATAATAAATAGGTACTTTTTCATACTTCTTACATCTTACTTCTTACTTCACCACAATTCTTCCTTCAATCTCTGAATCCACCACCTTGCCCTGCTTATCCATCTCGCGGAAGTAGTTCATAATGATGAAACGCGTATTGTTCGACGCATCCTTGGGCGCATTGATATTGGTGCCCTTCTTGAAGGCTTCCATCTTGTCCGTACCACCCAGCAGGTAGTCGATAGTCGTTACGCGATAATCTTTCTGAGGGTCGATAGGCTGTCCATTAATGGTCGCACTCTCCAACTTGCCATCCTTCGTGATCACCATACGCACAGAGCGGCTCATGCCCTCGCCTCCTGTTTGGGCAATCTGTCCAAACAGTTCGAGTAAGGCGTCACCTTTCAACGTAATAAACGAAATCTTGTTCTCGAACGGAGCCACATCGAGCACGTCGCCATACGTCACAGTACCCTTAGGCAGGTCGGCACGCACGCCACCCATGTTATAAATGCCCAAATCGGGCTGTTCGCCATAGTCCTTGCCAGCCCATACCAGGATATCAGCCAGCAGATTGCTGAGTGTTCCCTCAGGACGCTTGGCTGTCATGTACTTGGCAGAACGTCCTACCACTGGGCCCATCACAGAGTCCACCTGATGTTTATACGGTTTCAGGAAATCGGCAGCCTTCTGGTCGGGCTGTGCATCATATCTGGCATCCACCAAGATACGGCTGCGCTGCATGCTTGCCACCTCATAGTGCTGTTTGCACGAGGTCAGCAAAAGCATAGGCATGAGTAAATAAATAGCAGTTATTTTCTTCATAATCTATAGATTTATGCTGCAAATTTACGAAAAAAAAAAAGAAGATTGTAGATTGAAGCTTGAAGATTTTTAGGTTGTAGTGGTTAAATAACGTTAAGACTTTACAATTATCAATTATCAATTATCAATTATCAATTAAAAAGTCGTACCTTTGCAGCCGCTTTCCGCGTAATCGCTGGCAGGAAGAAACGAGAGGCCTGTTATGTTGCGCATGGAACGATAACAACAACATTATTAATTTAAAGGTAACAATGGATTTAATTAAAGTTGCTGAAGAAGCATTTGCAACCGGCAAGCAGCACCCCAGTTTCAAGGCTGGTGACACTGTAACTGTCGCTTACAAAATTATCGAGGGTTCTAAGGAGCGTATCCAGCTCTTCCGTGGCGTAGTCATCAAGATTAGCGGCCATCAGGAGAAGAAGCGCTTCACTGTTCGCAAGATGTCGGGTACCGTAGGTGTAGAGCGTATCTTCCCTCTGGAGTCTCCCAACATTGAAAGCATCGAAGTGAACAAGGTTGGTAAGGTTCGTCGCGCTAAGCTTTACTATCTGCGCAAACTCACTGGTAAGGCTGCTCGTATTAAGGAGAAGCGCAGCGGTGCTGCCGTTAAGGAGTAATCCTTCGTTAAAGCATAAAAAAGAGACACTCATTTATCGGGTGTCTCTTTTTTGTTTGAATGATGGCCGCCATAAATGGTTTCGCCCCCAAGGTCACCATGCAGGGTTTCCTGAAACGACTCCCAGTCCTGGAAACCCGCCAAGAGCGATAGTCTGTCAAGCGTCTTGCGATTGGGTTTCTTCAGCAATTCTTTCTCCACTGCCTCTAAAAGTTTACGCAGTGCATGTCTCTTTTTCTCCATAACGCGTGCAAAATTACATTTTTTTTTGTAATTTTGCAGCCAGAAACGAAATAAATTTGTGTAAACAATGAAAGAATTAGCACTTAAGTACGGATGTAATCCCAATCAGAAGCCTTCGCGCATCTTCATGACCGAAGGCGAGTTACCCATTGAAGTGATTAACGGTCGTCCTGGCTACATCAACTTCCTCGACGCACTGAATGCGTGGCAGTTGGTCAAGGAGCTGAAGGCTGCCACAGGTCTGCCCGCAGCTGCTTCGTTCAAGCACGTCAGCCCTGCTGGTACTGCTGTAGGTCTGCCCCTGAGCGACACCTTGAAGAAAATCTATTTCGTGGACGACGTAAAGGGATTGGACGATAGTGCCATTGCCTGTGCCTACGCCCGTGCCCGTGGTGCAGACCGCATGTCGTCGTATGGCGACTTCGTTGCTCTGAGCGACACCTGCGATGCTACCACCGCCCTGCTGCTGAAGCGCGAGGTGAGCGACGGAGTGATTGCCCCCGACTTCACCGCTGAAGCCATCGAGATTCTGAAGGACAAGCGCAAGGGTACCTATAACGTCATCAAGATTGACCCCACCTATAAGCCTGAGCCCATCGAGCGCAAGCAGTGCTTTGGCGTGACCTTCGAACAGGGCCGCAACGAGATCAAGCTGGACGATGATGCACTCTTCGAGAATATCCCCACACAGAACAAGACCTTCTCGCCTGAGGCTAAGCGCGACCTGATTATCGCCCTGATTACGCTGAAATACACCCAGTCCAACAGTGTCTGCTACGTCAAGGACGGACAGGCCATCGGTATCGGTGCTGGTCAGCAGAGCCGCATTCACTGCACACGTCTGGCAGGTAACAAGGCTGATATCTGGTGGTTGCGCCAGCATCCGAAGGTGATGGCACTGCCTTTCAAGGAGGGTATCCGTCGTGCTGATCGCGACAACACCATCGATGTCTATATCTCTGAGGACGAGCACGACGACGTGCTGCGCGACGGTGCATGGCAGCAGTTCTTTACAGAGCAGCCCGAAGTGCTGACAATGGAAGAAAAGAAGGCTTGGATTGCCAAGAACACGAAGGTAGCTCTGGGCTCTGATGCGTTCTTCCCCTTTGGCGACAATATCGAACGTGCCCACAAGAGTGGTGTTGAGTTCATTGCTCAGGCTGGCGGCTCCGTTCGTGACGACCATGTCATCATGACCTGCGACAAGTACGGCATTGCCATGACATTCACTGGTGTCAGACTTTTCCATCATTAATCTATGAGTAAGGAATCAGACTTCGAGGATATCCTCGTAAATGGCATATCGTTTGGTCGTGGCGGTGGTCCTCGTAAAGAGGATGACAAGGTCAAGACCAAGGCCAAGAAAAAGAAATACATTACCGGTGCTCACGGTAGCGGCTCTGCTCGTCAGAAAGCCAAATACCGTGAGCAGCGGGCCAACAGGCATAAGAAGTGAGACGGGCTTTATTCTATATTATTTGTTCTTTTGTATTTAGCCACGCAGTGGCGCAAAAGTACGTAGGTGGCGATATTTCTCTATTGCCTACTTATGAAGAGCATGGTGCCAACTACATGGATCAGGACGGCAAGAAGATTACAAACCTATTGGAGTTTCTGAAGGAGCAAGGTCTGAATGCCATGCGTGTCCGTTTGTTTGTCGATCCCTCAAATGCCACATCTGCAGAGAAAGGTCAAGGTGTACGCCAGGACTTAGATTACGTCAAGGCATTAGGCAAGGATATCAAGAACGCAGGCCTCAGCTTGATGCTCGACTTCCACTACAGTGACACATGGGCCGACCCAAGTCAGCAAAAAATACCCGCCTCATGGCTTCAGATCAATACACCCACTTACGAATATATCTATACCTACACCAAAGCCTGCTTGGAAGCATTGGTTGCTGCTGGTGCTACGCCCGACTTTATCCAGACAGGTAATGAAATCTCCTTTGGTATGCTTTGGGATGGTTGTAAGGTCAGTCCTAACAGCGCATGGACAGCCTATAAGGATGACAACTGGGGAACGTTCTCTACAGCCCTGAAGAATGCCAGCAAAGCATGTCGAGAGGTATGTCCGGACGCTAAAATCATTATCCACACAGAGCAGTGCGCCAACAACCCTACCCTCGACGTTGCCTTCTTCAAGCGCATTGAGGCAAACCACCTAGATTACGACATCATCGGTGTTTCCTATTATCCCTACTTCAAAGGTCCTGTCAGCAACCTTGACAAAGGCCTCACCCAGCTGGAAACAAACTTTCCAGACAAGAAAATTATGGTCGTCGAGACGGGATGCGGCTATCATTATACGGTAGGCGACAAGGACAAGCAATACTATTCCCTCACCTACGAAGGACAACGCCAATTTACGTCCGACCTCATTACCATGCTCAACAAACATCAGCAGGTAAACGGCCTCTTCTGGTGGTTCCTTGAAGCCAACGAATACGGTTTGAACTGGGCAACCCAGCGTGTGACAGATGGTTGGTACAATGCCTCGCTCTTCGACAATGAGACGGGCCATGCCCTGCCAGCCCTTTACGAACTCAAGAACTTCACGGGTGGTGGAACAGGCATTACTTTGATGCCTGATGTAAATAATAAGATGGAAGATGTGTGGTACACCCTCGATGGTCGCCGCCTCTCAGGCAAGCCTTCAGCCAAAGGCCTCTATATCCATCATGCACGCAAAGTGGTAAATAAATAGAAAAATCAAAGTCAATTTAGTATGAATCCGAATTACAGTCACTACAAGCTACACGCAAAAGTAGAGGCAATGAGTAAGTTTCTGAACCTCGACAAGTTCATTCAAGGTGAGAAGAATTCCTTAGAACAAATCCGTTCCTATTTCAAGATCAACGACTGGGCCTACAGGCACTATCATTCACAGGACGGCTTCATGCACTTCAGGATTTCTTCAAGTGGCTGTTTTACGGATGAGGACGTCTATTACCAGCCCGACACCGTATCGGAATATATCAAAGATGGCGATGTGGTGATGGAGTTAGGTTTCGGACAGGGGGCCAACCTGCTGTATCTGGCCCGTTGTCATCCCAATGCCAGCTTTATTGGCATTGACTTGTCACCACTGAAAAAGAAGAACGACATTCCCAAGAATGTCACCACTTACCAGCAGGACTATAGCAGTCTTGCCCAGTTTGCCGACAATTCCGTGGATGTGGTATATGCCTTCGAGACGGTTGTCCACAATACCGATAAAGAAAAGATCTATCATGAGGTTTATCGCGTGTTGAAGCCTGGTGGCGTCGTCATCGTCTTCGACTATGCCCTCGCAGCCAAGTTCGAGACCTACGATGCGACTATTCAGAAGGCTATCGCCCTGATTTCGAAAGGTGGTGCAGCAGCCATGATAGAATCGTTAGAGGAGTTGAATTCCCATTTCACCAATTGCGGCCTGGTCATTGAGAAGAGCGTCGACCATACCCGCGCAACGCTACCCGACCTGAAGCGTTTGGAACGCAAGGCCGCAAAGATTTTGGAACGTCCTACCATCGCAAGACTGATGTTCTGGCTACTGCCTGACCAGTTTGTCTCGAACATTATCCTTGGCTACCTTGGCTACGACTCAGGAAATGCAGGCATTGGTTCCTACCAAGAGTGGAGTGTCCGCAAACCATAAGTGGATCACGAGAACCGTCCCGCTTTTCTTCCCGCTTTTCTTCCGAGATTCAGAAAACGCGTTCACTAGTCGAAACAGGAAAAGTCATAGTACGGCCTGAAAAGTTAAATCCTCGACGTGGAATCCTCGTTCCTCGACGTGGAATCCTCGTTCCTCGACGTGGAATTAACGTTCTTCGACGAAGAACGAACTATAAGTAACGGTTTACGACCTTTTAGTCAATGGCAAAAGGGGCTTTTGCTTATCGGGAAACGGCCTCTCGCTTATCGAGAAACGGCCTCTCGCTGGTAGCGAAAGGCCGTTATACTATGAGCAGACGGGTTACGTGTCAGAAGTTGAGGTCCTTGCCTCGATAGAAATCGAGAAGGGCGGTTTGATAAAGGTATTCGTAGCGAGCCTGAACGAGGTCGGACTCTGCATTCAGATAGTTATTCTTGGACTCGTTAAACTCGGTGATGGTGGCCTTACCGTTCTCGTATTTCGCCTGCGTCAGCACGAAGGCATCCTTACTGGATTGGGCTGCTGTCTCGCTGCTGGTGTACTTGCTACGGGCAGCGATAGCATTGTAGTAGGCCTGCTGGATTTCCTTGTAGAGCGACTTCTTGACGTTGTCGAGTTGCAGCACCTGGTTTTCGCGATCCAGTTTGGCTGAACGGATGCTGTTGCGGGTCTGGAAGCGGTTGAAGATGGGCACGTTGAGGTTGAGGCCGATATACTGCGAGAAGTTGTTCCTTAGCTGCGTGAAGAACGGATCGGCAGCCATACCGTTGGTCTTGTAGTAGTTGCTCTGCAGGCCTGCACTTAAGCTGAGCGTGGGATAGAGACCTGCTTTGGCAATGTCGATGCTACGCTCGCTGGCAGTGAGTCGCAACTGTTCGGCCTGTACTTCTGGCTTCATGGCGAGGGCCTCTTGATAGATGGCGTCAGGAGTAACTAATTGAGAATTGAAAATTGAGAATTGAGAATTAATTGCAGGGCGGACGATGGTGAAGCCCTCAGGCGATGGCAACTCAAGGAGTTGAGTCAGGGACAACAGCGAGAGTTGCAGGGTGTTGTCGGCCTGTGTGGCTGTCAGCTTGGCCTTTGCCAATGTGGCCAGCTGCTGCGAGAGCTGGGCCTGGCTGGCTTTGCCATTGTCGACGAATGCCTGAAGACGGAGAACCTGAGCAGAGTCGATGTCAATCTGGCGATGGGCCACGTCGGCAATCTCCATGTTGTACAGAATCTGCACGTAAGCCTGTGCCACCTGCATGCGGATGTCGTTTTTAGCCTTCTCCAGATCGTGCGTGGCAGCCTCAAGATTGAGTTGGTTCAGTTTCACCGTATTAGGAATCTGGAAGCCCGTAAAGAGGGGAACGCTGGTGCCCAGGCTGAAACTGGTGCTACTGGTAGAACGGTTGGCATAGGTATTGTCGAGCGTCAAACCACGTCCGAAGCTGAAACTCTCGGAGGCCGAACCGTTGAGGTCTGGCAGGCGCGAGTTCTTGGCTGTGGACAGCTGGAGTTCGCGCTGCTCGCGACTATTCTCGCGCTGCTTGATGTTGATGTTATGCTCGACGGCATAGTTGCAACATTCGCGCAAGTCCCAAGCGTGGGTTTGGGCCCCTACGGGAACGATGAGTAGAGTTGCTATGGCAGAGCAACAAACAATACGAGTCTTCATAGCTTAATCCTCCGTATTTTCGTCGGTGATGATTTCAGGACCACGCACCTTTTCCTTGGCTGTCAGACCCTTCTTGACCTCGATATTCACGCCATCGGAGAGACCCGTCTCGACGTAGCGACGCTCGTATTGTTTCTCTTTGGCAGAACCAGTGATCACATAGACGAAGGTGGAGTCGCCACTGAACTCGATGGCACTCTCAGGAATGGTGAGTGCCTTGTCGGCCTTAGCCAGCACGATTTCGGCATTGGCACTATAGCCAGAGCGGATCTTGTCGTCCTTACCCACCTTTACGGCAGCCTTGATTTCAAACTGGTTGGCACCATTGGTCTCTGTAGCCTTTGGCGAGATATACTCGAGGGCTGCGTCGAAGGAGATATCCTGCAGGGCACCGATGGTAATCTTCAAGGGGATACCCATCGTGAGCTGGCCCACCTCAGTCTCGTCGATGTTACCACGGAAGATGAGGTCGTTCATGTTGGCTACAGTAGCGATGGTGGTTCCGTCGTTGAAGGTGTTGGAATTGATGACAGAGTTACCCACCTTGACAGGGATGTCGAGGATGACGCCACTGATGGTAGAACGGATAAGCGTGGACGACGCCGAGGCATTGCTCTTCGAGAAACCGTCGCGCACCACCTGGAGGGCATCTGTGGCAGCATTCACTTCGAGCTTGGCCTGACGAAGCTGCTGTGCCACCTTGTCGAACTCATCAGCAGAAACCAGCTTCTGGTCGTAGAGGCTCTTTTCGCGATCGTAATCGACCTTGGCCTGTTCCAGATTGACGTCAGCCAGGCGCACACGGGCCTCAGCAGAACTTAACGAGCCCATATCGGGAATCACCTTGACCTTGGCGATGACCTCGCCTGCCTGAACATAGTCGCCAGCCTCCTTCAGTATCTCAGTGATGATACCAGAAATCTGGGGCTTGACATAGACCTCGTTACGAGGCTCAATCTTACCAGTGATGATGGTCGTCTTGCGCAGATCGTTGACAGCTGGTGTGAACTCGTTGTAAACCACTTCCTTGGGCTGGCTCTTCTGCCAGAGGAACACGAAGGTTCCGATGAAAATCAATGCGATAAGAATCGCGATGATGAGTTTCCTGTACTTTTTCATATATTTTCTTATTTATTGTTGTTTCTTTTTTTTCGGGCGACGGAATCGCCCGACACACGGTTATTCATCGCGCATGGCGTCGACAGGTTTGATGCTCATGGCACGGGCGGCAGGGGCAAGACCAGCCAGGACACCCATGGCCGACACCATCAGGGTTGCAAAGATAGCTGTCCAGAAGCCTACCTGGAAGTGGATCTGTATGATACCATCCTCCGTATTGGCCATCTCCAGCATCTGCAAAATCATGACGCCAAAGAGGATGCCACTCATACCAGCCACCAGCGTCAGCACAATACTCTCAGAGATAATCTGTCCCAGAATCATGCGTGGCGTAGCACCAATGGCGCGACGGATACCAATCTCCGTGGTACGTTCGCGAACGGTAACCATCATGATGTTCGACACACCGATGGCTCCAGCCAGCAACGTTCCAAGGCCTACGAGCCAGATGAGGAAGTTGACGCCCTTGAACAGGTTGTCGATCATCTGGAACAGCACCTCGGTATTAAACACCATAGCACCCTGCTCGTCAGTAGGATCGACATAATGCGCACGGGCTACGGTAGCACGGATGCGGTCCTGCACGTTGGACATCACCACACCAGGACGACCCGTTACGGCTATCATATCGATGCTCGTGCCACGATTGTTGGCCTGCTGCATCATGGTCAGCGGCAGGATAACCAACGTACCAGCCTCGCCACCAAAATTGATGCCCTCGGAGGTGTTGTAGTCGACGCCTACTATCTGATAGTAGATGCCATTGATGCGAATCTTCTTGCCACAGGGGTCGCCACCGCCAGGGAACAGGGCCTTATACGTCTGCTTCTGGATGACGCATACCTTGCGGTGGTCACGAATGTCAGCATCGTTGATGTAGCGTCCGTAGAACATCTGAGGACTGTTGACCCTCTGGTAGTCGGGCAGTGCACCGTTGACGCCTACTTCGGCCTTTCTGTCTTGGTAATACGCCGTTCCGCCGTTAGAGAAAAGCAGTGGCGTAATGACGTCAAGTTCAGGCACAGCACGACGCAGGCGCTGAACGTCCTTCTGGTCCATAGACCAATAGCGGCCCTTGCGGAAACCTTTATAGGCCTTTGAGGTGGGTTGTGCCCAAATCATAGCCGAGTTGGTAGCAAAGCCTGCGAAGTTCTTCTCCAGTCCCTCCTTCAGTCCCTGGCCACCACCTATCAGACCTACTAGCATAAAGACACCCCAGAACACGCCGAAGCCCGTCAGGAACGAGCGCGACTTGTTGCGCGTCAGCGTGTCGAGTATCTCGCGATATGTATCTAAATCTATTCTCATAACTTACTCTGCTCTTAATGCTTCGATTGGACGGATACGACTGGCCTTGAAGGCTGGGATGAGCCCTGCTATCGTACCAGCTATCACCATGACCATCGTGGCCTCGATACAGACGTCGAGTCCTACCGTCGGATCGACGAAGATGGTGGCCTTGAACAAACCGGTATCGATGACGTCGTGACCCAGCGTAGCATCCATATACTCGTTGGCCATCACACCCAGCACCATTCCAATATAGCCAAAGAAGGTGGTGATGATGACGCTCTCGACAATGATGAGCTTCAGGATGTTCCAAGGCTTGGCACCAATGGCCTTACGGATGCCAAACTCGTGAGTTCGTTCCTTGACGGTGATGAGCATGATGTTCGAAACGCCGACGATACCACTCAACAGCGTAAACAGGCCCACCACCCAAAGGAAGGTACGGATGATGCCTATACCCTGCTCCATCTGCAAGTTCTGCGTGAAGCGGTTCCATATCCATACGGCCTCTTCATCTTCAGGATGTGCTTGGTGTTCGGCATTCAGTCGACGACGATAGTCTTTCTCAAAGTCCTTGTTAGCCTGCTCCGTGTTCAGTCCATGGAACGTAAATTCGATACGTCCGGCATCGTCGGTATTGGCACCATATATTGACTTGATAGTGGAATAGGCAGAAAAGCCATTGGCCGATCCGTTCTGCTGTTCCTTATAGACGCCCACTACCTGAAAGGCGAAGTTGCCGACATTGACGAAACTACCAACCTTAGCCTTCAACTCCTTTACTTGTTTATTACTCAGTACCAGCACCTTACGTTTCTCGTTCAGGTCTATCTGATTAATGAAGCGACCGTCCAACATCTCTACCTTATCAATCTTGGTATGATTGGGATAAACGCCACAGATGCTGGTGGTGATATACTGCTCGCCCAAACTAATGGTAGCCGAGGTGCGATACTGTGCGCCCACCTCGTCGACGGTTTCAGGAAACTCCTGACTGGTGATGTCGATATCTTTCTGGTGCAGACGGATGTCGCGACCTTCCTTGAGTCCCTGATAGGGCTTCGACGTCCAGTTGCCAAAGACCACCATTGACGACGACAGGAAGCGGCTCGACTGCTTCAGCTGGGCATTGATGAGGCCGTTGCCGGCACCCAGGAGCACAACCAGCATGAAGATGCCCCACGCCACAGCAAATCCTGTCAGCGTGGTGCGCAACTTATTGCGACGGGCCGTCTGCCAAATTTCATTCAATAATTCCATCCTACTACTACGAGTTACTCGAATTTTACGAATTATTCTATGATACCGTCTTTAATTCTTATGATGCGGTTAGTCTGTGAGCCCACATTGGGGTCGTGGGTCACAATAATCTGTGTCATGTGTTCTTCTTCGTTCAACTGTTTCAACAGCTGCATCACCTCGACAGAGGTCTTCGAGTCGAGGGCACCCGTAGGCTCATCGGCTAGGATAATCTGGGGCTTCGTAATCAGCGCACGGGCAATGGCCACACGCTGCTTCTGTCCACCAGAAAGCTCGTTGGGATAATGCTCGGCCCAATCCAGGAGTCCTAAACGCTCCAGATACTCAAGCGCAAGGGTGTGTCGCTTTTTACGCGACACCCCTTGATAGAAAAGTGGCAACTCAACGTTTTCTACTGCTGTTTTAAACGAGATGAGATTAAATGACTGGAAGATAAAACCTATCATGCGGTTACGATAGTCGGCAGCCTTGCGCTCGGAAAGGTCCCAGATGGGTACACCGTTGAGCTCGTAGATGCCTGAATCGTAGTTGTCGAGGATACCCAGAATGTTCAGCAAGGTACTCTTGCCTGAACCCGAAGCACCCATTATCGAGACGAACTCACCCTTCTCGATGTCGAGGGTGATGCCCTTAAGCACATGCAGTGGCTGGGCACCCTGATAGGTCTTGTGAATGTCTTTTAGATGAATCATGAAAACAATCTAATTACCTTAAGTTCTACCTAATTTTATTCGTTAGACGCTGCAAAAGTACGAAAAGTTGCAGTACCTACAAAATATTTGGGATATTCTGCGGACGAATGTGACGAATGGATAGAAGAAAAGTCACACTTTAACATTTTGTATACTTTTAAAAGCCTCTGCAACGTCATCAATCGTAATGTCCAACAGCTGCATCTGACGAAAGAGTTCTGGCAGGCGTTCTTTCATAAACTCCTTTTTACGTTCCTTCAGAATCTGCTTTTTAGCACCAGATGTCACGAAGTAGCCCAAGCCGCGCTTATTATATATAATGTTTGCGCGAGACAGTTCGTCGTAAGCCTTGACAGCCGTATTGGCATTTACTTCTAGCATCACCGCATATTCGCGCACACTCGGAATGCGGTCATCATCTTTATATTTTCCTGCGAGTATCTCATCACAAAGGCGGTCGGCCATCTGAATGTATATCGCTTTATCGTTAGTGAATGTCATACGCTTTTCCTCTGTTTTATTTATACGTTCAACCATTTATTGTTAATAACCTGCATGCGGGTAAACAGCTTGTACGAAGCCCAGTAGTGGCAGGCGACGAGCAGCATCATCGCTGAGTTGATGATATAGAATGACGGATGGTAGATAGTTGTATAGGTTTGCGTCTTCTCGTCCCAGGTACCCGTGATGAAATCGAAATGGATACTGTTCCAGTCTATCTGGTTCAGGAGCATAATCAGCAGGATGCCGACAACGACGATGGTGCCGCTGGTGAACAGGAACTGCTGGCGACGGAACAGCGTGCCGCCTACGATATAGAGTGAGTGGACGTAGAATGCCCAGACAAGGACCATCCATACCCCGTGCCAATCTTGGTAAACACCCCACGAATGATCACCGTCACGTCCCATGACAGGCATGGTGAAGCCCCAGACGATGATGCGCCCCGTCAGCCAGTCCACCAGTACGCGCAGAGTGTCGGCCAGTATGTAGGCACTAATGGTTAGGAACAGCATCATCACTACGGAAATCAGCACGCTGACGACGTATTTCTCCACGTTGCTGACGGGCCAGAGCAGATAGGCTGAGCGCTTGCGGGTGTCCTTCATCTGCGAGAACATGCCGCTGGCCGTAAACAGCATAGCGAAGCAGAAGAAGATGATACCGAAGACAGCGGTCTGCTCTACGATTCTGCTATAGTGATGAAACAATTCGCTGGGGTATTTTTCTGCCCAATGCGAGTAGCCGCTGTCAGCCACACGGGTAAAGAACAGGTTGGCCATGAACATGACCAGCGTATAGATGCCAAACAGACGGATCCACGTCTTGCGCTCTACCAGGAAATGGCACTTCAGTGCCTGCGAGAATCTATTGTAATTAAATGTATTCATTTTGCTTGCGTTTTATAGTTAAACAGAAGTTCGAGGTTCACTTGCGTCTCAGCATCGCCCTCCTGGCGACGGCAGATGACGGCATTGCCTTGCAGGGTGGGCTCGGCATAGAGCACGCTGTCGTCCATCTGCTGGGGCGTGCGGTATTCGAAGGTGTACTGGTCCTGAATGTCCTGCATCGACGCATTCATCAATACGCTGTGGCGGTCGAGCATCAAGATGTGGTCCAGCATCTGTTCCACGTCGTGTACCTGATGGGTAGAGATGACGACGGTACGGTCTTCGGTCATGTGCTGGGCAATAACCTTGCGGAACTGCGACTTCGAGGGGATATCCAGTCCGTTGGTAGGTTCGTCCATCAGCAGGTAACGAGTGTTGGTAGCCATCGCGAAGGCGATATAGGCCTTCTTGCGCTGGCCCATCGAGAGTTCGCCCAAGTGTACGTCGGCAGGCAATTCGAAGTCGGCCAGACAGCTCTGCAGCACTTCGTCTGAGAAGTTAGGATAGAAGGGTTTGTAGAGCTTCACGTATTCCGAAAGACAGATGGCTGGCATCTCGAACTCCTCAGTAACGAGGAACAGATTGCTCAGCAACTCCGGTGTTCGCTTGTAAACTGCGACATTGTCGCAGTAAACCAAACCGGAAATGGGGCGCAGCAAGCCTGACAACAGATAAAGCAGAGTAGACTTGCCCGTGCCGTTTTTGCCCAGCAAGCCGTAGATACGGTTCTCCTCCAACTGAAGGCTGAACCCGTCGAAGACAAGTGCCTTCTGGCCCTTGTACTTGAAACTGATGTTTTGTACGTTAATCATACGCTGAATAATGTGGTTATTACTATTAATTGTTTATTGTTATTTCGAATAATTGTTACTCTGTATTAGTGTACCACTTTAATAGTACACTGCAAAGGTAAGGCAAATTTTCTTTCCCTCCAAATTTTTTCGGCATTATTTTTTCGTCATCATGCATATTTAACATTTCCACCTTATTTATTATATATAGACTCAAATACTAAATAAATGTTAAATAGGGGCTGTTTGTAGATTTTTCTATAACTATTATTGCATGTTTAGTGTATTTTATATACCTTTGTACCCTAAACATGCCATAAATGGCACACAATAAAGACTATAAACATGATGAAATTGCGACATATATTCGCCATATTATTCTTATTGACAACCAGTCTGTCAACGCTACAAGTGCAAGCGCAGACAAAGGATGACAGCATTAACCGTCTGCTGCAGAGGGTTCGCGTCACTTTTAATCAAAATAACGAACAAGAATTCTACGATGCCGTCAGTGAATATCGCAACTACTTATTGAAGCAGGGCGACATCAGCGGTTTCTACCTCGGTTGGAAAAACGAGGTACTCTATGACGTTAATCACAACCACTTCTATCGTGCTTTGCGCAAGACGATGGCCATGCAGCGCGATATGGAGGAACGTGGAGCCAAGCGCGAGTATTATCATGCTACGCATCTGCGAGGCATCATCTACTCGCTGCGAGGCAACATACCTTTGGCTCACCAGTACTTCGAGAAAGCGCTGGAACAGGTGGATCATGCACAGCCTGGCTATTTGGTAGGACTTTACATGGACCTGTCGAACATTGAAATGGATACCCAGCCAGTGGAAGCCATGAAGCACCTGAATTGTGCCATTGAGATTATCAAGGCCAATGGTGCCAGCTATGAATACAGCGATGCCATTGGTTTCAAAGTCATTGTGGCCTTTGCCATGCGTGACTGGCAACAGGTCAACGAAACCTTTGCAGAGTATATGGACCTGAAAGACCGGTTGGGCGACGATTTCAGTACCACCTACTACAACTATGCCGTCATCTGTAAGAGTGTGGCAGACAAACGTTACGACGATGCCATCCGTCAGACGCACGAACTGACTAACACAACGGATATCTATAAGTTCAAGACAGAGATTTACGAATTGGCAGGTGACACAACGCATGCCTTTGAGGCCCAGAAGCACTATCTGGCCGTGAAGGACTCTGTGAATAACGTCATCATGAGCGAGGAAATGGTAGGCTCGGCCAACGATTTACAGAATGCAGAATTAAGAAGTGAGGCCGTGGCCAAGCGCAACCAACTGCTGCAATGGGCACTTCCCTCTGTCATCATCGCAGGTCTGCTCATAGGTTTCTTCATCTATCGCATGAATCGTCTGCGCTATCTGCGCAAGCTGCAAAAACAGAACCGCGAGCTGCTGATAGCACGCGACAAGGCCCAGGAGTCTGAGCGCATGAAGATTAACTTCCTGCAGAACATGAGCCACGAGATACGCACACCGTTGAACGTTATCAGTGGCTATGCCCAGATTATCAGTAATCCACACGCTCGATTGAGTGATACGGAAAGAGCAGACATGGCGTTACGCATCACGCATAGTACCAGCATCATCGTGCACATCGTGGACGAGATCCTCGATATTTCAGGCAAAGAGAGCATCCACTATCTCGACAAGACGGACTTAATCAACTGTAACGAGATGGCTCGTCAGATGGCGTCTCCCTATATGAACAAGCTGGGCGATATCGAAGTAAAACTTGAACTGCAGCTGAAGGACAACTGCTGCATCCTGGTAAATCGCCATGAGGTAGAGAAGATTCTCCACCATCTGTTGGACAATGCGGTGAAGTTTACGCAAAAGGGTTCGATTACGCTCAGCACCTATCACGACAAGGCAAACAACAAAGTGTGCTTTAGCATAACGGATACAGGCTGCGGCATCAAAGAGGGCGACGAAGAGAGAATCTTTGAGCACTTCTACAAGTCGGATGTCTACAAAGAAGGTGTAGGCTTAGGCCTCTCGCTGGCACGCAAAATAGCCCGCAAGTTGGGAGGCGACGTCATTCTTGACAAACAATACAAGGAAGGTTGCCGTTTCATTTTGAAACTGCCGAAGGAATAGCACCCCACATCATCTTATCACGTAGCGTGTGGAAATACTTGGTGCCTGCACGCTTGATAACCTTTACACGATAAGGAGCTTTGCGCAGCGTCAGTTTCGTGGTATCATCCAATTTCTCGCTACGTCCGTCGAGCGCCACCAGGAAATTGTGCGTACGACTCTCGATGGTCAGCTTGATTTCAGAATCTTCCGACACGACAATCGGACGAACGTTCAACGAATGAGGAGCCACAGCTGTCAGCGAAAAGACATGCGTTCCTGGAACAATGATAGGTCCACCATTCGACAACGAATAAGCCGTAGATCCCGTAGGCGTGCTAAGTATCAGACCGTCAGCCTGATAGGTTGACAGATAATCGCCATTAATTGTCGTATGGATGGCAATCATCGAAGCATTGTCGCGCTTCAGGATAGCCACATCGTTTAAGGCACAACAATAACCCTGAAGCGGTTGTCCCTCCGTCTCCACCTGTATCACAGCACGTGTATCTACCGTATAATCACCTTCATACAAAGCCTGAATGGTACGTTCTATTTCCTGAGCATTAACATCAGCCAGAAAGCCCAAGCGTCCTGTATTGATACCTAAGATAGGAATCTGTTTGCCACCTACCATACTGGCAGCACGCAAAAAGGTACCATCGCCGCCCATCGATATCACGAAATCAGCACAAAAATCGCTACCGTCAATTACCTGGACATTGTCTATCGGCAGGCGCTGACCTGTTGTCAGGAACTCGTAAAACTCGCGTTCAATACATACGTCGGCCTGTCGCTGAGTGAGACATGCCAGCAGTTTCTGGACGGAAACCGACTTTTTGGGCTGGTAGGTGTTACCAAAAATGGCGAACCTTAGTTTTCGTGATGCCATAATTTTTTTTTGCTTTTTTCGCTGTTTATTCGCAAATTATTACTATCTTTGCGCTTGCAAAGATACAAATAAAAGTGAAAAGTGAAAAGTGAAAAGTGAAAAAAATGACAAAACTAAGTGTAAATATCAATAAAATAGCCACTTTGCGCAATGCCAGAGGCGGCAACAACCCCAATGTGCTGGCTGTAGCACGCGATGCAGAAATATTTGGTGCACAAGGTATTACGGTGCATCCTCGTCCTGACGAGCGCCATATCCGCTATCAGGATGTGCGCGACATCCGCCCTATCGTCACCACCGAGTTTAACATCGAGGGTAATCCCATTCCATCGTTCACAGAACTGGTATTGGCAGTGAAGCCTACACAGGTAACACTGGTGCCAGACGGACACGACCAGTTGACCTCGAATCACGGATGGGACACACTGGAGAATAAAACCTTCTTGACGGATATCTGTAAGACATTCAAGGACGCTGGCATCCGTACCAGCATCTTCGTCGATGCCGACCCACGGATGGTAGAAGGTGCGAAGGCGTGCGGTGCTGACCGCGTGGAACTCTATACAGAGCCATACGCCTCTGGTTATCAGGCTAATCGCGAGGCAGCTATCGCCCCGTTTATTGCTGCAGCCGAGGAGGCACGTCGTGTAGGTTTAGGTCTGAACGCTGGTCACGACCTGTCGCTTGAGAACCTGCACTACTATCACCAGCAGATTCCTTGGACGGACGAAGTGTCGATAGGTCATGCCCTGATCTGCGACGCCCTGTATCTGGGACTCAAAGAAACCATCAAACAGTATCTACAAGCACTTAAATAAGTTACAATGAAAAAGGTATATGTATTCTTAGCTGACGGCTTCGAGGATGTCGAGGCCCTCATTCCTGTTGACGTATGGCGTCGTGGTGGTATTGACGTAACGACGGTAAGCATCAGTGATTTTCCTTTGGTGAACTCAGCACATGGCGTGAATATCGAGGCAGACATCATGTTCGAGCAAGGCGACTTCACGGATGCCGACTTGATTTTCCTGCCAGGCGGTATGCCTGGTGCCTCAAACCTTTTTGCCCATAAGGGTGTCTGCAAGGCTGTTGTCGACCAGTTTGCTGCTGGCAAGAAGGTGGCAGCCATTTGTGCCTCGCCCGCTGTCGTTCTGGCTCCTTTAGGTATTCTTGAAGATAAGAAGGCCACATGTTACCCAGGTTTCGAGAGTGTGTTAGCTGAAAACAATGCCAACTATACGGGCGACCTCTTCACTGTCGACGGCAACGTCACCACGGGAGAAGGTCCTGCCGCTGCATTCCCCTTCGCCTACGAACTGCTGAGCCAGTTGGTCAACAAGCAGACCTCTGACCAGATTGCTGAAGGCATGCGTTTCAAACACCTGATGGCATAGAAGTGAAGAGTGAAAAGTGAAGAGTGAAGAATTTGTCATCATCGTAGCAGGAGGGAAAGGGCTCCGCATGGGAAGTGACATTCCCAAGCAGTTTCTGCCTATTGGTGGAAAGCCTGTACTGATGCGCACGTTGGAGCGGTTCCGCGAATACTCCCCTACCTTGCAGATTATCCTCGTGTTGCCTAAAGCGCAGCAAGAGTACTGGAAAGAGTTGTGTCAGAAACACAATTTCACTGTGGCATACCAGTTAGCCGATGGTGGCGAGACACGTTTCCACAGTGTCCAGCATGGCCTTGCATTGATTCCAGACGATACTCAGGGCGTAGTAGGTGTGCACGATGGTGTGCGTCCTTTCCCAAGCATCGACGTTATCCGTAACTGCTATGAGACGGCTCGTACTGCAAAGGCCGTGATACCCGTGATTCCTGTGGTGGAAACTGTTCGTAAAATTACACAAAGAGAACCGTCCCTTTTGTGTAATTCATCCTCTATCACTGTCCCTCGCGATGACTATCGCCTGGTTCAGACGCCGCAGTGTTTTGACATTCAGCTGTTGAAGGCGGCTAACCGCCAGCCTTATAACGATGGCTTTACGGATGATGCCAGTGTGGTTGAAGCTTTTGGCACCAACATCACCCTCGTCGAAGGCAATCGCGAGAATATCAAGATTACGACACCTTACGACCTCAAAATCGCTGAAGTACTGATAGGATGACGCCACTGCTGCAACAAGACATACAATTCCTGCCAGGTGTTGGCCCCTCGAGGAAGAAGATGCTCAACGAAGAGTTGGGCATTTTGACGTATGGCGACTTGTTGCAGTATTACCCTTATAAGCATGTGGATCGAAGTCGTCTCTACAGCATCAGCGAACTGAATGGCGACATGCCGTTTGTACAGGTCAAAGGCCACATCTTGAGTTTCGAAACCTTCAAGATGAGTGCCCGCAAGGAACGTGTAGTGGCACACTTTACAGACGGAAGTGGCAAGGTCATGGACCTCACCTGGTTTAACGGGGGCAAATATGCGAAGCAAAGCTATGCTATTGGCAAGGAGTATATCATCTTCGGACGTCCTAACGTCTATAACGGACGTATCAACGTCACCCACCCCGACATTGACGCCGCAGACAAGTTAGAGTTGTCGACGATGGGTATGCAACCCTATTACAATACGACGGAGAAAATGAAGAAGGTCGGTATGAACTCACGTTCGTTAGAGCGTTTGGTCAAAACTCTCCTCGACGCGTTGAAAGAATCACTGCCTGAGACACTTCCTGAGTTCATCACCCAGAAACTACACCTCATGTCGCGCGATGAAGCCCTGCGCAAGATTCACTATCCGCAGAATGCCAAAGAACTGGAACGTGCCCGTACCCGTTTGAAGTTTGAAGAACTATTCTATGTCCAGCTAAATATAATAAGGTATGCCAGCGACCAGCGTCGCAAATATCGTGGCTACGTGTTCAGTAAGGTTGGCGACCACTTCAACAACTTTTATCGAGACAACCTACCCTTCCCACTTACAGAAGCGCAGAAACGTGTTATTCGCGAGATCCGCAAGGACATGGGCAGTGGACGTCAGATGAATCGTCTGTTACAAGGGGATGTGGGTAGCGGCAAGACCCTTGTAGCCCTGATGTCGATGCTTATCGCATTGGACAACGGCTATCAGGCTTGTATCATGGCTCCTACTGAAATTTTAGCAGAACAGCATCTGCAGACCATCATGGCCTTCCTGCACGATATGGACATTCGTGTGGCCCTGCTGACAGGCATCGTGAAAGGCAAAAAACGACAGGAGATACTCGATGGCTTGATGGATGGCAGCGTCCAGATTCTTGTGGGCACACATGCCGTCATCGAAGATACCGTACAATTTGCCCGCTTAGGTATGGTGGTGGTTGACGAGCAACACCGCTTTGGCGTAGCCCAACGTGCCAAGCTATGGAGTAAGAGCGTGAATCCACCACATGTGCTGGTCATGACTGCGACACCCATTCCACGTACCTTGGCTATGACACTATATGGCGACCTTGACGTCAGCGTCATTGACGAGTTGCCACCAGGGCGCAAACCAGTGGTTACCCAGCATGTTTTCGACCGATCGCTGCCATCCCTCTACGATAGCATACGCAACCAGATTCGCCAAGGCCGACAGGTATATATCGTCTTTCCCCTCATCGAGGAAAGCGAGAAGATAGACCTCAAGAACTTGGAGGATGGCTTTGAGGTGTTGCGTCAGGTATTCCCTGAGTTCCGGCTCAGCAAGGTACACGGTAAGATGAAACCCACGGATAAGGAAGAAGAGATGCGTAAGTTCGTCAGTGGCGAGACCCAAATTCTTGTGGCTACTACCGTCATTGAGGTGGGAGTCAATGTGCCTAACGCCTCCGTCATGGTTATCCTCGATGCCCAGCGTTTCGGCCTTTCCCAACTCCATCAGCTCAGAGGTCGTGTAGGTCGTGGGGCCGATCAGTCGTACTGCATTCTCGTTACAAGTGTTAAACTGGCAGACGATACACGCAAACGCATCGACATCATGTGTGAGACCAACGACGGTTTCCGCATTGCAGAAGCCGACCTTAAATTAAGAGGACCTGGCGACCTGGAAGGTACCCAACAAAGCGGCATGGCTTTCGACCTGAAGATAGCCGATATTGCTCGCGACGGACAATTGGTACAAATGGCACGCGATGAGGCCCAATTGATTATCGACGACGATCCCACCTGCGAGAAAGAGCGCTACGCTATCCTATGGCGTAGGCTTAAAGAAATCCGTAAGACAAATATCAATTGGGGCGCAATTTCTTGACCTTCATCAAGCGATTAAGTGTTAAAACACACAAATAAAACTTAAACTATTGTTGATTTTCTACCTTAATTAAATAATAATTACTACCTTTGCAGCGTTTTATTACCGTAAAGCAAGTATTACGGACATAACCGAACATAATTAATTTGTAATGAAAATAGTAAAAAAGATTGCATTTCTGGCTTTAGCAACGATAAGTTCTCTGCCCATGACGGGACAAGACTTGTTGGCACGTCAGGCACCCATTGACAGAAAAATGAAGGCAGTAGACAGTGTTGCCCTGCAACGCATCATCTACACCGAAAACTACGACTCTCCTGCTGAAGACCTCTATGAGGACTGGAGCAACAAATACGCCCATCACGAGACTGCATTGCCCGATTCTTTCCGCATTTCGCTGAAAGAATTCTGCATGCCTACCGACAGTCGTCTGATAACCTCGAACTTCGGTTCTCGTTGGGGACGCCAACATAAGGGCCTTGACATCAAGGTTTATATTGGTGATACCATCCGCGCTGCATTCCCTGGCAAGGTACGTGTTGTACGCTATGAGGGTCGTGGCTATGGTAAGTATGTGGTGATTCGCCATTACAATGGTTTGGAGACTATCTATGGCCATATGTCCGCACAGCTGGTTAAAGAAGATCAGGAGGTGCGTGCTGGCGATCCCATCGGACTTGGTGGTAACACTGGTCGTAGTACAGGTTCGCACCTGCACTTTGAGACACGCCTTTGTGGTGTAGCTCTTAATCCAGCCCTGATGTTCGACTTCCGCAATCAAGATGTAGTTGACGACTATTACATGTTCCGCAAATCTTCCTATCAGCGTGAATCTACTGTAGCGACCCGCCTGCGTGGTGTTGGTGGCGGTAGCATCTCAGCCGAGGGCGAAGATGTCGAATTGGCAACAGCAGCCCCTGCAGCCAACTATTCTCAGGAATCACGCTTCCATAAGGTCAAGAAGGGTGAGACACTCTATTCGATTGCCAAGCATCGTGGTACATCCGTCGAGTCCATCATGAAGCTGAATCACCTGAAGAAGAACACTAAGCTGAAGGCTGGTCAGATTCTGAAATACAACTAAATCGTTAAGATTAGCATAAAGAAATAAGAGGATGCGAAAACATCCTCTTATTTCTTTCTATTCTTATTTTTCTTATTCTTCCTACTCTTCTGAGTCTTTTTGTTTTTCTTGCTTTTCTTGGCTTTCTTTGTCTTTGCTTTCTTACTTGCCTTTCCCGTTTTGCTCGTCTTGGCATACTTCGTCATGTAGCCATCCTTTGTGTTTTTGAAGGCATCAGCACGAAGTTGATGTGTAGCATGGTCGAAGAAACGGGCCGAATTGACGTGCTGCCCATTAATACGTATCTCAAAGTGCAGATGTTCAGTTGTGGCACGACCAGTACGGCCTGTCAAAGCAATGACATCGCCAGCCTTCACATGGTCGCCCTCTTTAACCAAATTCTTGGAGTTATGACTATAATAGGTCTCAAGACCGTTGGCATGCTTGATGCGCACCAGATTACCATAACCATAATATGTACCAGAAAACACCACCTCACCGTCAAAAGCTGCCAAAATATTGTCGTTGGGCTTAGTCTTCAGGTCCGTACCAGAATGAGTACGTCCGCCACGGGCACCATAAGGACTGATAACTTTGGCACCAGGTAGCGGATAGCACCAATTCTTGCTGTTAGCTGTTAGCAATTGGCTATTGGCATTATCATACTTGACACTATCTCTACTTTGAGCACAACTGGAGAGCGTTAACAGCCAAAAGCCAAAAGCAAATAGCCCAAAACTAATTATCCTCTTCATACTCAAAGTCGTCAAGTTCTTCCAAATCTTCAATATCAGCCTCGTCAATGTATTCAATGTCCTCGTCTTCACCCTGATCAGCCAGTTCGTCAGCAAAGCGTGTCATATCCTTATCACGATGAACCAGCGTGTCCTCAGCCATAACGGAAGCTAACTTATTACTCTCAGCATTCAGCTCGCGCCACAGTACGTCCTTCAATTCGTCAAGTCCTTTATTAGCGACAGCAGATATGAACACGCAGGGCAAATCCTGAGGCAGCGTTTCACGCAACATCTCAATCAGTTCGTCGTCCAGCAGGTCACTCTTGGTGATAGCCAACACACGGTGTTTCGACAGCATCTCAGGATTAAACTGCTGCAACTCATT
>Ga0265298_10002300_pt1 | contig 26838 bp, 18 predicted proteins | sample AusTroGonzalo_MG_3_FD_193486 | JGI IMG/M metagenome (GOLD analysis project Ga0265298, IMG submission 193486) | Bovine rumen microbial communities from tropical cattle in Woodstock, Queensland, Australia - Gonzalo_01 | ecosystem: Host-associated > Mammals > Digestive system > Stomach > Rumen ...
GTCCCTCGGCACCCTTCTTGTCGTAGAGCTTGAAGATGCGGTTCAACTGCTGATAGTCGTCGGGGTTACCGAAACGGCCGTAGGAATAAGCGTCCCACAGCACGCCGTAGTTCATGCTGGACAGGACGAACGGTACGCTGACCTTCGTATTATACTGGAAGAGGTCTTCGTTCTTGCCATACATGTTTAACTCCTCCGACTGGTGCTGGCCCAAACCATAGAGATTGCCAGGATTACCATCGAACAAGAGATGCCACGACAGTCCGTTGCGCTGTTCCTCAGGAACCTTTGCCACATCGACACCTATCTCACGATCAGGCACACGGAAGGGCTTGAAGGTCTTGCCATTGCTTGCCTCACGGATAATTAGCTTACCAGCAGCATCGTAGAACATAACCTGTCCAGTCTTCTTATCAACGCGAGCCTCGATATTAGCAGCCTTGACACGTACAAGCTGACCGTCAGTTACTTCAAACTTAGGTTTAGCTGTTTGTTTAACAACTATCAGACTCTGCTTTTCAGGCAATTGCGCCTCTGACGTGGCCTGTACACGAATGATATTGCCTGTCACTACCTGCAGACGAACCACATGTGCACCATTGCTCTGGGGCTCTTGCACAGGGATTGTAATAAACTGACCATTCACGGTGTAATCGGCAGCAAGCATCGCTGTAGCTACCATCGACAGCATGCCGGCTGTCACTGCTCTCAAAAATTTCATTTGGTTCTTATTTTTGTTTTTGGTTGTAGTCAATCGTCTAATAACACGGCCTCTTCTATCTCTTCAGCAGGTGGAAGCGTGATGATAAAGATGGTTCCTCCGCCAGGATTGTCCTGAATACTGATAGTACCCTCGTGGGCATCAATGATAGCCTTTACGCGGTCCAGTCCGATTCCCTCATCATTAACCATAGCATCAAAGGCATGCTCCTTAAACTCATCCTTGATACCAATACCGTTATCAGCCACCTGTATCTGAACATGACCATCTTGCAAACGCACGACACCCACACTAATCAGGCTGTCATCGTGAGCAAAGAGCACTGAGTTATTGAAGAGTATATGGAAAGCCTCAGACAACAGGACAGCATCATATTCTGCCTCTAACTCAGCTACGGGTGAGAGGAAGCTTACCTTCACAGACTTTCTCTTATCAGGCGAGGTATAGTCCTCACACATCTGGCGTAGGAAGGCAACGATATCTCCCATATGACGACGAGTCACCACATCGCTGCCAGCATCCGCCTCAACGAACTGTCCTACAGTGCCATTCTTCTCAGCAAATTCCTTCTTCAGCTTCATGCGCGTCTCGTTCATCCACTGCTTCTTCTCCAATTCACGACGAACAGTCTCTGTCTCCATACGGCGTTCCAGACGCTTCATGAACCAACGGCGCCACAACAAAGCAATACCCGCAATAATTATCATATAAAGCAGGATAGCCCATCGTGTTCGCCAGATGGCAGGAAGAATGGTTATTTCCATACGAGCCTCTTCATCGCCGATAGTACCGTCATCATTGAGTAGTCGTACACAGAGGGTATACGAACCGGCACGCAGCGAGTTATAGGTAATGTTGGGGTTCTGCTCAGATGTCTTCACCCAGTTTTCATTAAAGCCTTCCAACTTATAGACAAAGCGCTTATCATTACCTATATTACCAGCATCGCTGGCCAGCTGGATAGTAAACTGGTCACTGAAACGAAGCGTGATATCGCGACAATCATTCAGAGCCTCATCGAGAATGACGCGTCCATCAATCTCTCTACCAACAGGAACATCGACATCAAACAACTGCAAACCGCTAAAGATAGGATGCTCCTTACTGCGAGCACTAGACAGGCCCTTGGGATTAATGATATCCAAACCGCCCTGACCACCAACCAGCAGCAAACCGCTACGAGTGATGTATGATGAGCGCTGATTGTATGTTCCCTTCTGCAAGCCATCGCTATTAGTATAGCTTCGCACGGTGAACTGCCACGTGCGGTCTTTCTGCTGTTCAGGAATAACCTTAGAGACACCATGATCTGTAACAACCCACATCACATGTGCCTGGTCTTCAATGATAGAGCATACGCTGGAGCCCATCAGACCTGTGGTCATATCCAACAGGAATACACGCTGAGTATGAGGATCATAAACTGCTGCGCCAGAAGTAGAGCCCTGCCAGATAAGGCCACGGCTATCCTCCATCACACACACAGAAGTACCCGTATTCACTGTCACATTAGGATCGTCAGGAATAACGCGGTTGGCCAACTTTCCAGTGGCAGGATTGACAAGGCAGTAATACCAGCTGGTACCCACCATCAGCCAACCTTTCTTTATCCACCATACAGAAGTAAGATAGTTGCTTGGCAATTTTGCATTATCGGAGTTCCATGTGCGGAATTTACCCGTCTTCAAGTCGAGCATCTGGATACCACCGCCCAGCGTGGCAATCCAGATACGATGCCAGCGGTCTTCCGTCACACTCCACACACTATTAATAGCCAAGCCATTAGGTGCATTCTCCGAGCGATAGTTTACAATAGTAGCTTCTGTGGGATTATTCGGCGAAGGAATACAGCGTACCAGACCGCCGTTATAAGAACCGAACCAGATAGAGCCGTCACTGGCGTAGCAGGATCCCACCATGACATTGGAACTCAGGTTACTGTTTTGGACCGTATACTGACGAACCACCTCGTTGGTTTTAGGATTATAGACGAGGATTCCTTGGTCATTAGAACCTAACCAATAATTGCCATAGCGGTCTTCACAGACAGTATTGATATCGCCTAACTCCAAACTTCTCAAACTGGCAATACCTTCTATATATTGGTTGACACCATTCTTATAAGTACCAATCCACACACTACCGCTACAATCTACAAAGATATTCTTACAAGTATTGTCAGAAATGGTCGACTGGTCAAACTTATTATTCAGGTACTGGCGATACTCATGGCGATTCAGATTAATAACGAAAACACCATCATGGTCAGTAGCCACCCACAACCAGCCACGACGATCAGCCTTGACATCCCATATCTGCAGGTTTTGTGGTGGGTTTTCTACATGACGAGCCTGAAGCAGACTTGCCAGTGTAGGATACCAACGCTGCTCACGGGCAATATAGATATAGGTGGTTCCTAAACAGGTAACCCAGATATTGTATTGCTGGTCAAGAAATACTCTATAATCCTGATTGCGAGGACTGCCATGTTCACGCATCCACGTACTCTCCCACTCTATCACACCCTTTTCACCATCCAACATGACCAGTTCGCCCTGATAGGTACTGAGCACAACCTTATCGCCATAACTGGAGAAAGTAGAAATACCGTAAATGGGATTAAACTGACCCTTCTCATAGCCTCGCTTGATGTGAGACAGCTTCTTCGTTTTGGGATTATAGCAGTAGAGTCCATCCTCATAACACTTCACCCAGAAGCGTCGCTTATTATCGATATAGAGACGCTCTACACCGCCTGTAATACCATATTCTGAAAGGATATTACTCACATTACGCTCAAACGATTCCGTCACAGGGTCATAGACACAGTAGTTCATACCCTGCTTCAGCCACAACTTACCATCAAAAGCCTCCATGATTTCATCGGTATAGTTGTCGCGCATGGAAGTAGTATCACGCTTATTCGAATAGAACGTCTTAAAGCGATAGCCATCATAGCGGCCAAGACCATAAGCGGTACCAAACCACATATAACCTCGTGAGTCACGATACACACAATTTACCTGCGAATTAGACAGGCCGTCACGGGTATCCAGACGGCGGAATTTGATATCAGGTATCACTGCTTGCAGGCCGATGGGCAGCCATAATAGCAGAAATAGGGAATAAAGCGTTTTTCTCATGACATCACAGTATTATTCATCACTTTAGCAGCAGAATCACGAATGACCGGCTGTTGAGTAATAACGTTTATTAGTTCTAAGTCTCCGCAAAGGTAAAAAAAAACAAGTAAAATTGCAAACGTTTGCTTAGTTTTTTTTAGAACATGAGTGTAAAGCCAAAGCGTACGCTGTTTTTAGGACCGAATCGATTGTCGTTATAGTTCATTCTACGAACATATTCCACTTGGAAGAAGCGGAAGATGCTACGGATGCCCAACGAGATTTCCCAATAGGGAATATCTGGATTCATCAAACGCGTCTGTTCTGGGAAGGCCAGCAGTATATTACTGCCATTATTCTGCTGGAGATAAGGATTATTCTTGTCTGACAGTGCTCCCCATAACATCTTGGCGCCGACATACTCACGCCAATGCAGTCTGCGTATCAACGGAATACGGTTGAATATCTTACCCTGCATATCCCAGTTGAAGTCAACACTGACAAAACGGTCATTCATAAACTCCATGTTATTAATCAGGTTGAACATGTGCTTATGACTGAAGTACGACAGGTTGGCGGCAGGCATACACAACAACGGGAAAGGCACTTGATTCCACTGTACACCAGCACGGGTAAAAAGGTCAATACGGCCCCAAGAGCCAAACCAGAAGCGTTTGAAGATACTTGCCTCCGTATAATGATAAGAATAGTCACCACCAAGCAGTCCTTTCACACCAGCAGTATGGCTGAGCGTGATAATGGGAGCCTCACGATTGACCTTATGACGCCTCATCTTGGAATTGACATACAAGGCACCTGGACTGTATTCTATCTCGGCACGCAACTCCGTCGTGCGGAATATAAAATACGGCATATTGCCGGCTGACTCGTTTTGCTCGGCCTTGACACTGAATAAGCTACGGAATCCCCACTGCTCCTCACGTTCAAAGGTCAGCTTCTGACGCTTATAGAACATCATCTTGTCAGCATCAGTCCATTTCCAGGCAGTAAAGACATTATCCTTGTCTGAACTGAGGAATTTATCAGAGGGTGACATCACGTCGTAGGTAGACAGGAACGAGATGTTCCGCTTAGGGAACTCGCTGGGCATGTACTTCTTCTTATTCAGCGACCACGTCACCTCACTGCTATAGTAGGTATTCTTACTCTTCCAGCCACGAGCGATATATCCCTTCCAGAACAAGTGACGGCTCAGATTGCCTGTAGTCTGTGCACCAAAACGAGTACGCAGTCCGTCGATAAAGTTATTGCTCACGAAAGACGTTACAGGACCAATATCCAACTTACTTTTCTTTCCTGTTTCCACATAGTTCTCCATGAGGACTTTCAGCACGCCCAACACATACTTAAAGCCTCCCGTAGACTGCATACCACTAAGGAAGTCGCCCATAGAGTTCTCACTCTTCGTCAGCTCTACCCTACGATGCTGCTGCCAGAAAGCGTCATCCTGCATCTCAGCATCTGGATCAATAGCCGTCTTGGCCTTACCACGGAATAACTGTTTAGGAATCTCGTCAAAAGCATAGTCAGAGAGACGGGTTGTTTTGATGGCCACACCTTTCTGCATAAAGTCGAAGAGCACCATCTCGACAATCATATCATCAACGGAAAGCACCCATTCACCAGTAGGCAGCTGCGTAAACTCCTGCACAAGTTTCATGTTCTCCACAAAGTTTACATCCGTCTGGTTAGGCAGAATCAGTTCGCAGCGTCTCACCTGACACGAGGAGTCTTTCAGTACATACAAATCTCCGCGGAACCCGAAGTCCTGTTGGTTGTTCGGCAAAAAATGAAGATGGATACAGCTATCGCGCTCAACTGCTACCGTATCCTCAATATAGAAGCGATAGAACGAGATGGCACCGTCACTGATGGGCGACATAAAAGGATGTTGCAGGATGCGAACCTGATCATCATAGATATTGATATCTGTAAACACATCTTTTGTCACCGTATTCAGAATCTCACCCGTTTGGAAGAAGTCGTTGATTCCTGACGAGCGCTGTCCCTTCACGATATCTTTCTCATCTTTTGGATTACGACGGTAAACCTTTTGCGTCACCGTTTCATCGACACTAAGAGGTAATATCAGTTTACCCGTCAAGGAATTGGTTTCCACTTGATTGAGAAGCCACGGAAATTTGCTAAGTTTGGGATTTGCCAGGAGTTCAGGACTGACATCATTAAGGGCTAGCGTCAGCTTCTGGTATTTCTGATACTGATAGTAGTCGCGCAACGAGAGATTTGTCAGCTTCTTATTCGCAATGACACGCTTCATCAAGTCCACTGCAGGATTGTTCTTCCTGCTATAGCGTGTACGTTTTTTTTTGACAGTAACCTCCTTCAATGCTTTAGCATCCTGACGCAAGGACACAAAGAGTTTCTCGCTATCATCCGAGATATCAATAGTACGCGACTTATAGCCAAGCACGCTAATGGTCAGGCGCTTACCTTTCAGAAGACGGATCGTAAAACGTCCTTGCGGATCAGTAATCGTTACAAGATTGAGTCCCTTATACTGAACACTGGCAAAACCAATGCCCTCACCTGTCGCCTCATCGACAACATGACCTCTAATAATCTCCTGAGCCTGTAAAGGCAGCAGAAGCATCAGCAATAACGACAATCCTATAATCCTGATTTTATTCATTAGTAGGGCACATCAACCCAGAACATTGAACCTACGCCAACCTCTGATTCCATACCTACCTTTCCACCCAGCGTCGTTGCCAGACTACGACAGATACTCAGTCCAAGACCTGTTCCCTGTTCAAATTCATCAATCTTCACAAAGCGCTCAAAAATCTTGTCACCGCAGAACTCAGAAGCAACACCTTTTCCTGTGTCGCGAACCCACACTCGCATGTTGCCGACTTCCAAATTGCAGCCTATCTTAACACTTCCCTCCGTTGTATATTTCAAGGCATTATCAACATAGTGGGAAAGTATCTGCATCAAACGGGTACGATCGGTATAGGCCTCAAGATTCTCCGAATGTTTGGAAATAGTCAATTGCAAGTGTTTCTCCGCAGCCTGTTCAGAGAATTTCTCCACAAGTTCCTGCAACAATTCGGCAATCTGGAAATGCGTCTTGTGTACCGACTCCATACCAGCCTCCAACTTAGACATATTTACCATATCTTCAAAGAGTTGCAACAGTCGGGCATTATTCTTTTGGATTAACTCAGAAAGTAATCCTCGCTCTTCTACTGAAGGAGTGGTAGCCAGCACCTCACTGAAGCCGACAATAGCATTCAGCGGAGTACGTACCTCATGGCTAATATTTGCCAAGAAAGCAGTCTTCAGACGGTCACTCTCCTCAGCCTGATTTCGGGCATTGATGAGCGCCATCTCTATCTCCTTCTGCTTATCAATACGCATGGATGTACCAACAATGGTTTTGGGACGGCCATTGGCATCACGCCTATCGACAACAGCATAGGTTTCACCCCATGTAGTACCACCTCCAGACGGAGCGTGTGCCTGATATTGCTCATGTACCAGATCAGTACGACCTTCTGCTAAATCTATCATGCTTGCAGCGATACGCTTTTTGTCTTCTGGTAACAGATTATCACAGAACATTTCTACGTCAGCCCCTGGCGGTATAGAGGGGATATCCAGCGCATCACGATAATCACTGTCGTAAGTAATAGTGCGCTCCTGTATGTCTATATGCCAGATAGCCAACTTCATGGCTTTCAGCACGAGGTCATATTCTATCGTACGACGTTTGACGGTTTTCAGCATAGAAAGTTCAGACCTCAACCGCTTATAGTGACGTTGTTGCCAAATCAGGAAAAAGATTAACAACACCACTATGGGAAGAGCCAACAACCAGAATAAAATATCTATCTGCAGCAGGTCAGCAAGGCCAACGAGGGCAAGTGTTCCTATTGTATCCATCTTGCAAAAGCACTATGATTGCGCAAAGTTACAAATTCTTTTTGAAAAAACCAAAATAATGTGGCGTTTATTTGTTTTTTTGCTCGCTTATTCGTACCTTTGACTTCATCGAAGGTACTCTTGCTCGACAACAAAAACAAAAAAAAGTGTTTTTTGTTTTGTATTGTGCTCGCTTATTCGTACCTTTGCACCATAATTACACCTATTTACATAATGGCACAACAATTTGAAATCATCGCCAAGACCTTTATGGGCTTAGAGCCTGTCTTAGCGAAGGAGTTAGCGCAACTGGGCGCAAACGACGTACAGATAGGACGTCGAATGGTATCTTTCAAGGGCGACAAGGAGCTCTTGTATCGCGCCAATTTCCAATTACATACCGCAATACGTATTCTGAAACCCATCAAGCACTTCCGCGCATTGTCTGCTGACGATGTCTATGAAGGTGTGAAAGACATTGACTGGAGCGAGTTTATTGCTCTCGACAAGACATTCTCTGTCGACTCAGTAGTATTCTCAGAAGAGTTCCGTCATTCTAAGTTCGTAGCATATAAGGTGAAGGATGCCATCGTTGACCAGTTCCGTGAGCGTACTGGCAAGCGCCCCAACATCAGCATCACCAATCCTGATATTCGCCTGCACATCCATATTGCAGAAGACCAGTGCACACTGTGTCTCGACTCCAGCGGTGAGTCACTGCACCGTCGTGGTTATCGTCAAGAATCCGTCGAGGCCCCACTCAACGAGGTGTTGGCAGCAGGTATGATTATGATGACTGGCTGGCAGGGCGAAACCGACTTCATCGACCCCATGTGTGGTTCAGGAACGCTGCTTATCGAGGCTGCCCTGATTGCCCGTAACATGGCACCAGGTCTGTTCCGCAAGGAGTTCGCCTTTGAGAAGTGGCCTGATTTCGACGCAGACCTCTTCGACAAAATCTACAACGACGACTCTCAGGAGCGTGAGTTCAACCATCACATCTATGGCTATGACGTAGACATCAAGGCCGTCAATACGGCACGTCTCAATGCCAAGGCTGCAGGTCTGACAAGCGATATCACTGTTACTGAGCAGGACTTCAAGAACTTCACCAAGCCTCAGAACAAGAGCATCATCGTTACCAACCCACCTTATGGCGAGCGTATCTCTACGCCCGACCTGTTAGGTACCTACAAGATGATTGGTGAGCGTCTGAAGCACGAGTTTACAGGTAACGACGCATGGATTCTCTCCTATCGCGAGGAGTGTTTCGACCAGATTGGTCTGAAGCCCTCTATCAAGATTCCCGTCTATAACGGTTCATTAGAGTGCGAGTTCCGCAAGTACCAGATGTTTGACGGAAAGATTAAGGACTTCCGTGCAGAAGGCGGTACTGTGAAGACCGAAGAAGAAAAGCGACAGATGGCTGAGAAGCGTCGTTTCAGACAGAATCGCGAATTCAAGAAGCGCCTTGACGAACAGGAAGAGAACGCAGAAGCAGACATTCGCAACTTCAAGTTCCATAGCTTTGAGCGCAAGGAGGCCAAACCATCCAGAGAGTCCAGAGACTCAAGAGAGTCAAGAGGTTTCAGAGGTTCTAAGGATTCAAGAGACTCCAAATACTCCAGAGACAGCAGAGACAGTAGAGACTCCAGAAAATTCAACAAGGGTGGACGCGGATTTGACAAGAGAAAGAACAACAGACGTTTCGACAATGATGAAGATTAAAGCATTACTTTTCTTTCTTATCCTGTCACTTCCCATGTCAGCACAAAACAAGCTCTTCACCCTTGAAGACCTCAACTTCGGCGGCAATAACTACCGCAACATGCAGCCAGAGAACATGTGGCTCACATGGTGGGGTGACAAACTGGTACAGACGCATACCGAGTATTGCAGCCTTGTTGACATTAAGACGGGCAAGAAGAAGCGACTCTTTACCGTTCAGGAAATCAACCAATGGGCAAAGAGTGAGGAAGATGCCAATCGTCATGTCTATCACCTGTCGAGTGCCACCTTCCCCTACCCTGACCAGCCTCTGGTAGCGGTAGCCGGCAGGAAGTCATTTCTTCTGCTAAACTTCAAGACTCACGAGATTGTATGGCAGGACAGCATTTCTAAAAAGCAAGCCAGAGACTGGAATATAGTCTCTAAGGCTACAGCATACGTAGAAGACAACCAGCTCTATGTTGTTGAATCCAACGGAAAGAAACATCAGCTCTCTACTGATGGCAGCCGTGAAATCGTCTATGGCCAAAGCGTTCACCGCAATGAGTTTGGCATTAACAAAGGTACCTTCTGGAGCCCCGATGGCCAGCGTCTGGCATTCTACCGCATGGATCAGAGCATGGTAGCTGACTATCCGCAAGTGGACATCTTCCCTCGCGAAGCTACCTACGAGCCTGATAAATATCCCATGGCAGGCATGACAAGCCATGTCGTAACCGTTGGGGTTTACGATTTGAATACAGACAAGATCGTTTATCTGCAAGCTGGAGACCCTACAGACCGTTATTTCACCAATATCTCATGGAGTCCTGATGGCAAGGTCGTATATATGTTTGAGCTGAATCGCGACCAAAACGACTGCCGCCTTGTGAGCTATGATGCTAAGACCGGCCAACGCATTGCTGAGCTGTATCAAGAAACTAGCAAGAAATATGTAGAGCCGATGCATCCTATCGTCTTCCTTCCTTGGGATGATACTAAGTTTATCATGCAGAGTCAGCGTAATGGCTACAATCACCTGTACTTATTTAATAATAAGGGTGAGCTACTGAAGCAGTTGACGAAAGGCCAGTGGGTTGTTGAAGACTTCCTGGGCTTTAACAAGAAAGACAAGAGCATCGTCATTGTTTCCAACGAGAAGAACGCCATTCAGCGCAATATCTACAGCATCGACATCAAGACTGGCAAGCGCAAACTGCTCGACAACGGCCGAGGCTCTCACCGTGGCGAGTTGTCAGAGAGCGGCATGTACCTCGTTGACCGATATACAGAGCCCGATGTTCCTCGCAATATCGATGTAGTTTCTACTCAGAGTGCAAAAGCCACTCGCCTGCTCACCGCCGCCGACCCATGGGTAGGCTATCAACAACCTATCTTCGAGAGTGGCACTATCAAGGCTGCTGACGGAAAGACCGACCTATACTACCGCATGGTAAAACCCAGCGATTTTGATGCTACCAAGAAATACCCCACAGTAGTGTATGTCTATGGTGGTCCTCATGCCCACAACGTAGAGGCATCATGGCACTGGTACAGTCGCACCTGGGAGACCTACATGGCTCAGAAGGGCTACGTACTGTTCATCCTCGACAATCGCGGTTCAGAGAATCGTGGTCTGGAGTTTGAGCAAGCCACCTTCCGCCAACTGGGACAGATAGAGATGCAAGACCAGATGAAAGGTGTGGAATATCTGAAGAGCCTGCCGTATGTTGACACCAATAGAATGGGTATTCATGGCTGGAGTTTCGGTGGTTTCATGACCATCTCGCTCATGCTCAACTATCCCGAAGTATTCAAGGTTGGTGTAGCTGGTGGCCCTGTCATCGATTGGAAATGGTATGAGGTGATGTATGGCGAGCGCTATATGGATACTCCTCAGACCAATCCTGAGGGCTACCAAAAGGCCAGTCTCATCAACAAGGCTGGTAACTTGAAGGGTAAGCTGCAGATTATTACGGGTTACAACGACAACACCGTAGTACCACAACACTGTCTCTCCTTCCTCGATGCCTGCATCAAGGCAGGTACTCAGCCCGACTTCTTTGCCTATCCCGGCGAGGAGCACAACATGCGTGGCCATGCCAGTGTACATCTGCACGAGCGTATCACACAATATTTTGAAGATTATTTAAAATAAGGTAGAATGATGAAAGAGGAGCAGATATTAATTCGCATCACTGGACAAGATCGTCCAGGATTGACCGCTGCCGTCATGGGCATTCTTGCGAAATACGATGCTCAGATTTTAGATATCGGTCAGGCAGATATCCACAGCACCTTGTCGTTAGGCATCCTGATGCGTATCGACGAGATGAAGTCTGGACTGGCCATGAAGGAGCTGCTGTTCAAGGCTACTGAGCTGGGTGTCAACATTGGCTTTGCACCTATCAGTGACGACGAATATGAAGACTGGGTAGGTCATCAGGGTAAGAACCGCTATATCCTTATGGTGCTGGGCCGTCAGTTGGAGGCCCGTCAGATAGAGGCAGCCACCCGTATCCTTGCCGACCAAGGCCTCAATATTGATAGTATTCTGCGCCTCACAGGCCGTAAGAGTATCAAGCAGTTAGACAAGCACACCCGTGCCTGCATCCAGTTCTCACTGCGTGGCGAACCCATCAATCGTCAGGAGATGCAGCGCAAGCTCATGAAGCTGTCGAGCGAGATGGAAATAGACTTCTCCTTCCAGAAAGACGATATGTTCCGTCGCATGCGTCGTCTCATCTGTTTCGATATGGACTCCACACTTATTCAGACGGAGTGTATTGATGAGTTGGCTGAGCGCAATGGTGTTGGCGACCAAGTTCGTGCCATCACTGAGAGTGCCATGCGTGGCGAGATAGACTTCAAGGAGAGCTTCACCCGTCGTGTGGCATTGCTGAAAGGATTGGATGTCAGCGTGATGCAGGATATTGCAGAACATCTGCCCATCACGGAAGGTGTCGACCGACTGATGAACATTCTCAAGACCTGTGGTTATAAGATTGCCATCCTCTCTGGTGGATTCACCTATTTTGGAGAGTACCTACAGCGCCGCTACGGCATCGACTATGTCTATGCCAACGAGTTGGAGGTAGGCGAAGACGGCAAGTTAACAGGTCGCTATGTCGGTGAGATTGTCGACGGCCATCGTAAGGCCGAGTTGCTCAAGCTTATCGCACAAGTAGAAAAGGTCAATCTGGCACAGACCATCGCCGTAGGTGACGGTGCCAACGACCTGCCCATGATTAGTGAGGCTGGTCTTGGTATTGCCTTCCATGCTAAGCCCCGTGTGGTAGCTAATGCCAAGCAGAGCATCAACACAATCGGCTTGGATGGTGTGCTCTATTTCCTCGGATTCAAGGATTCTTATTTAGGAGAACAAGGTAAATTATAAAGGAATAACATAACAACGAAATAACGACAAGATGAAGATTCTTTTATTAGGTAGTGGCGGACGCGAACATGCTCTCGCCTGGAAAATCGCTCAGAGTGAGAAATGTAACAAACTGTATATTGCACCAGGCAATGCCGGTACTGGCAACTGCGGTGAGAATATCAGTATGAAGGCTGACGACTTCGAAGCCATCAAGCAGTTCTGTGTAGAGAAAAGCATAGACATGGTGGTGGTAGGTCCTGAAGACCCACTAGTAAAAGGTATCTACGATGATTTAAAGGCCGACCTGCGCACCAAGAACATTCCCGTCATCGGTCCCTCAAAGGCTGGTGCCGTATTGGAAGGTTCGAAAGACTTCGCCAAGGCATTTATGATGCGCCACAATATCCCAACAGCTCGCTACGAGACCTTCGACGGAGAGCATGTGCAGGAAGGACTGGCCTTCTTGGAGACCCTCCAGGCACCTTATGTATTGAAGGCTGACGGTCTCTGCGCTGGTAAAGGTGTACTCATCCTCCCCACTCTCGACGAAGCCAAGAAAGAGCTGCAGGAGATGCTGGGCGGTATGTTTGGCAACGCCTCCAGTCGTGTTGTTATCGAGGAATTCATGAGTGGTATTGAGTGCAGTGTCTTCGTTCTGACTGATGGCGACCACTACCAGATACTCCCCGAAGCCAAGGACTACAAGCGCATTGGCGAGCGCGACACCGGTCTGAATACGGGTGGTATGGGCTCTGTTTCTCCCGTGCCCTTTGCCACTAAGGAGTGGATGAAGAAGGTGGAAGACCGCATCATTCGTCCTACCGTAGAGGGACTGAAGGCCGATGGTATCGAGTATAAGGGCTTTATCTTCTTTGGCCTTATCAATAGAACAAACACGCCTACTGGTGAGCCCGAGCCATACGTCATCGAGTACAACTGTCGTATGGGCGACCCTGAGACGGAGAGCGTCATGCTGCGCCTGAAGAGCGATATTGTGGACCTCTTTGAGGGTGTTGCTGACGGCGATCTCGACAAGCGTGCTATTGAGTTCGACGAGCGCGCTGCCGTCTGTGTCATGCTTGTCAGTGGCGGTTATCCTCAGGAATATAAGAAAGGTTATCCCATTAGCGGCATAGATCAAGTAGAAGGCTCTGTCGTATTCCATGCTGGCACAACGACCAAAGACGGACAGGTTGTTACCAATGGTGGCCGCGTCATCGCCGTCTCTTCATACGGTAAGAACAAGGCAGAGGCTCTGCAGAAGTCATTCGAGGAGGCTCAGAAGATACAGTTTACTGACAAGTATTTCCGTCGCGACATCGGAGCTGATCTGTAAGAGAGTTGACAGGTGAGAGTGAGAGATGAGGAAGCTGTTACAAAATAGGATTGCGGAGAGCAAGCTGACCATGCCCGCTGCTACGCTATATGCTTTAGGTGTATGGCTCTTAGCAGGTGTGCTGACCAACCACTGGTGGTCTCAGTTGGCCTGCTTTGCCATTTCCAGCTACCTCATGGTAGAGCTGAACAATATCAATGCACTGATACGCATCTTCTCCCGCATGGTGAGCACTGCGTTCATCGCGCTGTTCTGCTGTGCCAGTTTTCTCTTTCCCGCTCTTCAGGAGATTGTCATGCTTACCTGCTTGACGGCCTTTATCATACTGTTTTTTCTCACCTATCAGAATAAGGAGGCATCAGGAATTACCTACTATGCGTTCCTGTTCTTGGGTGTTGCATCGATAGCGTATGTCCATATCTTGTTCTTTGTGCCACTCCTCTGGCTCATGATGATTACCAATACCATGTCCCTCTCGTGGCGCACATGGCTGGCATCGCTGTTTGGACTACTGACGCCCTATTGGTTTGCCATCGCATGGCTGATATACCAGCACAACTACTCACTGGCCATAGCACATTTCTCATCACTGGCAGTCTTTGATGAGCCTTTCAACTTCTATGGCATCACAGCAGGACAGAAAGCCACGCTGATATTGATTATTGTGATGGCCATCATCGGAACTATCCACTTCATCCGCAAGAACTACCTCGACAAGATTCGTATCCGTATGTTCTACGGTTTCTTTATGTGGATGGACTTGGCTGCCTTGACATTCCTGTTACTGCAGCCACAGCATTTCAATGCCATGCTGCTCATCATGGTTCTCAACACCTCTCCACTGATAGCCCATTTTGTAGCACTGACATCCACCAAGTTGACCAACATCGTCTCTTTGGTACTTAGCGCGGCAACACTTCTCATCACCGCTTATAATCTATGGATTTCCTCATTTCTCTCTTAATCAGTTACGGCTATTGGGGCATGCTGATTACTGCCTTCATTGCCGGTTCCTTCTTTCCGTTCTCCAGCGAGGCGGTCATGACGGGACTGCTGGCCGCTGGATTAGACCCGTGGGGACTGATAATATATGGTACCGTTGGTAATGTGGCAGGAGGTATGTTCAACTATTTCGTAGGGCGTCAGGGAAAGACAGAATGGATAGAGAAGTACCTGCATGTCAAGCAGCAAGACCTTGACAAAGCCACCCGCTTTATGGGAGGTCGTGGCGCATGGATGGGTTTCTTTGCCTTTGTCCCCTTGCTCGGCTCAGCCATCACCATCGTCTTAGGACTCATGCGCGCCAACATTCCCATCTCGCTGACTAGCATCGCATTGGGCAAATTCCTACGTTACGTCGTCTTGATTTATGGTGCACAACTGTTAATATAATATAGCGGAAGCAAATTTTTCACTCTTCACTCTTCGCTTTTCACTTTTTTTATTACCTTTGCAGATTAGAACAAAAAAATCAATCAACAAATAGATAATGAAACAATTCAGAATCGTGGACAACATCTTGGGCTGGCTGACCTTTGCCATTGCCGCCTTCGTGTATTGTTCCACTATTGAACCGACAGCATCATTCTGGGATTGTCCGGAATTTATCTCCACAGGCTACAAACTGGAAATCGGTCACCCACCCGGCGCACCGTTCTTCATGCTGACAGCCAATCTCTTCTCACAGTTTGCCTCAGATGCCTCACAGGTGGCACGCATGGTCAACATGATGAGTGCACTCTTGTCTGCAGCAACGATACTGTTCCTCTTCTGGACCATCTCTCATCTGGTGCGCCGCCTTCTTATTAAGCAGGAGGACTTCCGCAGCGCCGTAACGTTGAAAGACATACCTTTATATAAGTGGATAGCCATTGAGGCTTCTGCCTTGGTGGGCGCCCTCATCTATGCCTTCAGCGATACTTTCTGGTTCTCAGCAGTAGAGGGCGAGGTATATGCCTATTCCAGTGCCTTCACTGCCGTCGTCTTCTGGCTGATTCTGAAATGGGAAGACCAGGCCGACCAGCCTCATGCCGACCGCTGGCTTGTGCTGATCATGTATATGACGGGCCTCTCTATCGGTGTTCACCTGCTGAACCTGTTGTGTCTGCCTGCCATCGTGCTGGTCTACTACTATCGCAAGTTCCCTATCGACGACCCCAAGCGCGACCTGAAGGGCTCGCTCATTGCCTTGTTCATCTCTGTTGTCATTTTGGCAGCAGTACTCTATGGTGTCGTACCAGGCATCGTACAGGTGGGCGGCTGGTTTGAGCTGTTCTTTGTCAACATGCTGGGCTGTCCGTTCAATACGGGTGAGATTATCTATATCTTCCTGCTCGTTGCCGCCATCATTTGGGCTATCTACGAGACCTATAACGACAAGGCTCCCAAGCGCCAGAATGCAGCCTTCCTATTGGCTGTTGCCATGCTGGGTATCCCTTTCTATGGCCATGGCTGGATGTCGGTAGTTATCGGCATCGTGGTACTGGCTGTCCTGTGGTTTGTTTTGGACTACAAGAGAGTGGATGCCGGAAGCAAGAAGAAGGTGGCCCTTGTCAGTGCGCGCATCAAGAACACCTCACTGCTCTGCATGCTCATGCTGATGATTGGCTACTCATCATACGCTCTGATTGTCATTCGTTCATCAGCCAATCCTCCAATGGACCAGAACTCTCCAGAGGATATCTTCACCCTTGGTGAATACCTGGGTCGTGAGCAGTACGGCCAGCGCCCACTGTTCTATGGTCCTGCCTATACCTCACAGGTAGCTTTGGAGAAAGACGGTGAATACTGCAAGCCCGTCATGAAGAAAGGCGACCCCGTATGGCAGCGCAAAGAGAAGGCCTCTCCCGACGAGAAGGACGAGTACTTCGTAGTACGCACCAAGGATGAATACCAGTACGCACAGAATATGTTCTTCCCCCGCATGTATAGCTCTGCTCATCGTAGCAACTACGAGAGTTGGATGGGCGAGATTAGCGGACGTGAAGAGATGTACGACCGTTGTGGTGAGATGGTCAGCGTTAAGATACCCTCACAGTTTGAGAACATGCGCTTCTTCATCTCTTACCAGTGCAACTGGATGTACTGGCGTTACTTCATGTGGAACTTTGCCGGTCGACAGAACGATTTGCAGGGTAATGGTGAGTTGGAGCATGGCAACTGGATTACGGGCTTCGACTGGTTTGACAACTGGCGCCTGGGCGACCAGAGCAAGCTGCCCGACGAACTCAAGGAGAACAAGGGACATAACGTCTTCTACTGTCTGCCCCTCCTACTTGGTCTCATCGGCCTCTTCTGGCAGTCACTGGGTAAGCACCACAACAATATCAAGGACCAGACGGGTATCCGCCAGTTCTGGGTAGTGTTCTTCCTGTTCTTCATGACTGGTCTGGCCATTGTTATCTATTTGAACCAGACGCCCTCACAGCCTCGTGAGCGTGACTACGCCTATGCCGGTTCCTTCTATGCCTACGCTATCTGGTGTGGTATCGGTGTGGCTGGTATCATCGAGCTGATAAGGGAAAAGTTAAAAGTGAATAGTGAAAAATTTGCTACCGCTCTGGCTGCTATAGCAGGTATTATCTGCCTGTTGGTTCCCGTCCAGATGGCTTCGCAGACATGGGATGACCACGACCGTTCTGGTCGCTACACCTGTCGCGACTTCGGACAGAACTATCTGAACACCTGTCAGCAGGGCAACTACCCCATCATCTTTACCAATGGTGATAACGATACCTTCCCACTCTGGTACAATCAGGATGTAGAGGGAGTTCGCACCGATGCTCGCGTGTGCAACCTGAGCTATCTGCAGACCGACTGGTACATCGACCAGATGCGCCGTCCTGCCTACGATTCGCCCAGTGTGCCCATCTCATGGGAGCGCATCGAGTATTGTGCCGGAACCAATGAATATGTATCTATTGAGCCAGACATGAAGGCTGTCGTACTCGACCACTACCGCCAGCATCCTGAGGAGGCTCGCAAGCAGTTTGGCGACGATCCCTTCGAGCTGAAGAACGTACTGAAATACTGGGTACGCTCTACGAATGCCGACCTGCATATGATACCTACCGACACGCTGTATATGACCATCGACAAGGAAGCCGTACGCCGCAGCGGTATGCTCATGGCAACCGACTCTATCCCCGACAAGATGGTCATCTCGCTGAAGGGCAAGCGCGCCTTGTATAAGGGCGACCTCATGATTCTGGAGATGTTGGCTCAGTGCAACTGGGAGCGCCCCATCTATGTGGCTGTCTCTGTTGGCGACGACAACTATATCAACCTGGGCGATAACGTCATCACCGAAGGTCTGGCATACCGAATCACGCCATTCACGACGACACACGATGGTAAGCCTATTCCTGGCGTCAAGAACTTCGATACAGAGAAGACCTACGATAACGTGATGCACCGCTTCAAGTTCGGTGGTGTCAACAAGCCCGGCATCTACCTCGACGAGACAGTGATGCGCATGTGCTACACCCACCGTCGCACCATGTCCAAGCTGGCTTTGGAACTGATGTACGAAGGTCAGGACAAGAAGGCTGAAGAGGTACTGCGCTATACAGAGAAGATGATACCGTCCTTCAACGTACCCCACAACTACAGCTCTGGCTCGCTCGATATGGCGCGCACATGGGCTTCGCTGGGCCATAAGAAGGAGGCTATGAATATCATCAACCAGATGTGGAAGACCTCTGTGCAGTATATGAAGTGGTTCTGCTCACTGGAGTCCTACCGCTTCGATGCTGCCAAGCACGACTGCCTGGTCAACTTCTATATTCTGGAGCAGCTGACATCACTCACAGAGATTGTCGACGAGAACACCTACGAGAAGCAGATAAAGGAGCTCAACCTCCTCGGCACCATCTTCGAGCAGCGTGGTGGTAAAATCTATGAAGACTGATTATGTTTATTGAGCAACCAGCAAAATGGCTGCGCTGGATGTACCCCAAAGCACTCTGGCGCATGGACCCGAATGAGAAAGCCGTCTATCTCACCTTTGATGACGGCCCCATTCCTGAGGCTACGCCATTTATCCTCGATACGCTGAAGCACTACGGCATCAAGGCCACCTTCTTCATGGTGGGCGACAATGTCAGGAAATATCCTGAGCTTCACAAACGCGTCGTCGAAGAAGGCCACCGCATTGGCAACCACACCCACAACCACATGGGTGGTCTGCGCCACTCCGTCCATGAGTATAGCTACAATGTGGAGAAGGCCAATGCCTATCTGCATACCAATCTCGTACGTCCACCTCACGGATGGATGCGCCACGACCAGTATGCCTGGCTTTCGCGTAAGTTCAAGGTGGTCATGTGGGACCTCGTTACGCGCGACTACTCCAAATGGCTCACCGCTGCCGATGTCCTCAACAATGTGAAGCGCTATGCCCGCAATGGCAGTATCATCACCTTCCACGACTCACTGAAGAGTATTGAGAAGCTGCGCATCGCATTGCCTGCCGCCATCGAGTGGCTCCTTGCCGAAGGCTATGCCTTCAAAATCTTCGAATAAGAATCTATATACCATAAAGAGAATCGGGAGGGCCGCTTGGCTCTCCCGATTCTTTATCTTATTACTTCTTACGCTTCCATGTCTGTGTCTCGTAGAACACACCTATGTAGCCGCGCACCTTCAGCTGGTCACCGTCCAGCCAGATAGAGCACTTGTAGTTCTTGCCATTCTTTGGATTGTAGATCTTGCCACCCTCCCATTTCTCACTCTTCTTTGTCAGACCAGAAAGGATGTTTACACCCATCAGCTTACGACTCTGTAACTTGGCATCCGTGTTGTGCGTATCCTTCGTCTCTGGGCCTTTCTCCAGCCAGACAATCTTTCCGTTCAGCTTGTCGCCAGCCTGATAGATTTCCACCTGGGCATCGCCAGCCTCGGTATACCACTTGCCTAATACTCCCTGTGAATAGCCTGCCATAGATACCAAGGCAAAGACCATGCTTAATAATACTTTTTTCATCATTTCTTTCTTTATTTATCCTGCATAATACGATTTATGAGCCACAAAATTAGAAAGAATCTCCGACTACACCAAATTTTCGACAAGAAAATTTCGCAATTTGACGAATTACCAGCAATTTTGAATCTTCATAGTTTTTCAAATATAGCAGCTTCGATTTTGCCATTTTGACTTTTAACTTTTAACGTTAAGTTCTGAGGTACTCCCATTCATCTTTTTCAGGGTAGCATAACCCTCGCAGGAGCGAAGTGGGCTTCGCCCTAGTGAATAGTGAAAAGGGGGCCCTCAGTTTTTTTGCAAAAATAGGGCAAAAAACACCCCTCAAAAATGGCATTTTGGGGGCGGACAATTTGCGCAGCCCACTTTTTCTATGTACCTTTGTATTGTCAAAGAGAAAGGGAGGCTCGCTAAAAGGAGAGGAGCTACAAGACAGGCTAAGCCAGCTCTGGGACAGCCTGAAAACGAAGATTATTAGCTGTATAATGGGCCCGTATCAGCTGTATAAAATTCGGTATTAGGCTATTAACTTCTTAAAATCCCCCAAAAGGGAAGGGGAAAAAGGCTTTCGCTCGGAAATGCTCAAATATATTTGGCATTTCGCTCACTTATTCGTATCTTTGCAACGAATTTGTACACGAGATGGAAATCAAGAAGACACAACAGGCTGATATGGAGCAGCGCAGAGCGACGGGATTCCTACTGGGACTCATCTTTGTGCTGGCCGTATTCTATGTGGCACTGGAGTGGAACTCGGCAGAGGCTGCGGGGGACGACATCGACCCTATCGACCTGACTGACCTGATGCACGAGAGTGAGCTGGTTCCCATGTCGAACGAAGAGACGATAGCACAACTGGAAGAGAAGCAGCCTACCGAGCAGGGCGAGAAAATCAATATCGTAGACGATGACGTCGAGATAGAGCCGAGCGAGGAGGAGCTCAGCAGTGAAGACGAACAGCTGCTAAAGGAGCTGGAAGAGGAGCAAGAGGACAAGGCACTGGCTCCGCTGACGGTAGACCCGCAGAATCCGTTGAACTTCCACGTGGTAGAGGACTTGCCGCAATATCCGGGTGGTGCCGTGGAATTCCTGAAATGGCTCACCAAGACGCTGCGCTACCCTACCGCTGCCAGAGACAATAAGACGCAAGGCAAGGTGGTGGCGGTATTCTATGTAGAGAAAGACGGCAGCATCACAGGTATCAAGATTACCAAGTCGCTATCGGCAGAATGTGACAAGGAGGCGCTGCGCGTACTGAAGATGATGCCGAAGTGGCAACCAGGCATCTATCACGATCAACCCTGTCGCACCAAGGTGTGCATTCCAATAGTATTTAGACTATAGTGAATAGCGAATAGTGAAAAGTGAATAATTAAAAGATATGCTTTCATCCAATGAAATTTTGAAGCTGGTCAACGAGTTCTTGGCACAGCTGCCTTACGAAAGAAAACCCAAGTCGCTCTATGAACCCGTAGAGTATGTGTTGTCGATGGGCGGAAAGCGCATCCGTCCAGTGCTGACGCTGATGGGCTACAATCTGTGGCGCGAGAATCCGGAGAGTATCCTGATGCCCGCAGTAGGTCTGGAGACCTACCATAACTACACGCTGTTGCACGACGACCTGATGGACAATGCCGACATGCGCCGTGGCCACGAGACTGTACACCGCCGCTGGGATGCCAACAAGGCCATCCTCTCTGGCGACTCCATGCTGGTATTGGCTTATCAGCGTATGCAGCAGGTGCCCAGCGACAAACTGCCCGCCGTGCTGGATATCTTTACGCAGACGGCACTGGAGATTGGCGAAGGTCAGGAGTATGACATGGACTTTGAGACTCGCAACGACGTGACAGAGGAGGAATATATCGAGATGATACGCCTGAAGACCAGCGTACTGCTGGCCTGTGCGCTGAAGATTGGTGCTCTGCTGGCTGACGCTCCGAAAGAGGATGCCGACCGCCTCTATCGCCTGGGCGAACAGGTGGGGCTGGCCTTCCAGCTGCAGGATGACCTGCTCGACGTATATGGCGACCCGAAGGTATTCGGCAAGGCCATTGGTGGCGACATCACCTCGAACAAGAAGACCTACATGCTCATCAATGCCTTCAACCGTGCGAACGAGAAGCAGCGCGCCGAGCTGACACGCTGGGTGACCGCCAAGACATTCAACCGCGAGGTGAAGGTGGCTGAGGTGACACGTCTGTACGACGAGATTGGCATCCGTGAGCTCTGTGAGGAGAGAATTAATTACTATTTCCAACAGGCCAGCCAGACGCTCTCTGAGGTCAACGTGCCAGAGGAGCGCAAGGTGCAGTTGCGTACCTACATGGATGAACTACTTCACCGTAACAAATAAGCGGCCTTCGGCCTAAGGCGCTTCGCTAGTAAATAACGAATAGTGAATAGTGAATAGTTAAACGTTCAACGTTTAATGTTTAATGTTTAATCTTTAATGTTTAATGTACATCGATACCCACTGCCACTTAGACGGCGAGGAATTTGCTGAAGACCGTGATGAGGTGGTACAGCGAGCCCGTGAGGCTGGCTGCAGCAAGATATTCCTGCCTGCCATCGACGCCAAGTCATGTCAGACAGTGGTCGATACCTGTAACCGCTATCCCAAGTACTGCTATCCTATGCTGGGACTGCATCCTGAGGAGGTGAAGAGCGACTGGCGCGAACAACTGGGCACCATTAAGGAGTTCATAGTTCAGAGTTCAGAGTCAAACGTTCAACGTTCAACATCCAACGTTATTGCCATTGGCGAGATTGGTCTCGACTACTATTGGAGCCGTGAGTTTGAGAAGGAGCAGGTGGAAGCCTTCGAGGAACAGGTGAAGTGGGCGATAGAACTACAGCTACCCCTGATGATTCACTGCCGAAAGGCACAGAACGAGATGGTAGCGATATTAAAGAAGTACGCGAAAGAATTGCCTGGTGGCGTATTCCACTGTTTTACAGGCAACGAGCAAGAGGCTCGTCAGCTGCTGGAATTCGACAACTTTGTATTGGGTATCGGTGGTGTGCTGACCTTTAAGAAGTCACACCTGCCCGAAGTGTTGCCAGCCTGTGTACCCTTGGAGCGCATCGTACTGGAGACGGATGCCCCCTATATGGCACCAGTACCCCAGCGTGGCAAGCGCAACGAGTCGGCCTATATCCGCCACGTCATTACGCGACTGGCCGAGGCGTATGGCGTCAGTGAAGAAGAGGTATGCCAGCAGACAACAGCCAACGTAGCACGCCTCTTCCCACAAGTTACTTTCTAATCACCTTTCGGATATTTCCTTTGGCATCACGAAGGATGTCAATCATGCCAAAGCGGTAGAGCAACTGGTCAGCGCCCGTTGTCACCTCCTTCATGCCCGTAATAGGAGCTACTTCGAAATGGAACGATGCCAAGCCGTCAGCAACCGCCATCTTCGTAATGGGTTTAGACATCAGCTTGGTGCCATCGGTATTGTTATTATACAGCACGGCAGCAGGCACTGACGTATTGGTCAGCGAGTCGTTCTGCTCATAAGGATAAGACCATCCATCAAGATATGACGTCGAGTTCTTGTCATTAGCATGAAAGAGCACATAGTGCTGCCGGCCTGATTTGTTGGCATAATCCTTTATACTGACCCAAAGGGCAGCGTCAAAGTCAATATGGAAAATGGTGATGCCGTCGCCAGGCAAATCCTTGTCCCACCCTTTCTTCTGTCGATTCTCTACCATATAGTATTCGTTTTCGAAACCATCGTTGCGAATCAAATATGCTGTACCCTCGTCTGCCAATGCTGGCATATTGCTTATCGTTGTGTTCTCCTTCAGTTCTGTAGGAGTGAGCCATCCCATTAACCAGCGCTCGTGAGCTGAGTAGCAAGGAGGCCGGTAACCATTGCCATTGAAGTTGCCAGAGTCCATCAAATCCCAGCCTGCCACATATTTCGTATTACCATAATAGAAGTCGGGGAATCCGAAACAATGGGTGTATTCGTGACAGATGGTGCCAAAGGAGCCATAGTCGTTCTTTTTGGTCAACTCTGCCAAGGCGCAGTAGCAGTCTACCTTATACTCCTTATCGTTATAAGTGACAGGAATAGGTTCGCAATACTCTCCTTGTTTGCGGTCTTTCAGATGTTCACTCATCCACCACTGGTGAGGCCATATCAGGTAAGAGCCAGAACTGTCGTTCATGCCGTGACCAGCATAGACAATGAGCAGTTGGTTGACGAAGCCGTCACCGTTCCAGTCGTAGAGGTTCCAATTGATATCATTACGATTCTTCAACACCTCCATGATGTCCTGCACCAAATACTGTGAGTTCTCATCATCAGTTTGGGTGCTAGTATATTTCTCAGCATCGCCGCTGACCTTCACGTAAACCAAATCAAAGATTACGTTGAACTTACCATAGCTCTGAGCAAAGAAATAGTCATGGACGGAGCCCCTGAAAGGTTCTTCTGTCAAATTCTCGGTATTGAAAATTATGTTCCATTGTGCCAACGTGGCAGCCTCGTCGTCTTTAAAGGCGCGATCATTGAATTCCACCAGAACGGTCAGCTGGCGACGCTCACCATGATAGAAGTCGCCACCCGTTTGCTTCACCTGGCCACCTGGAGCGCCACGACGAGCCACCATGCCCTCTGGCCTTGGTGTTCCCACGCGACAGCCACGCTGTATAATAACATCCTGTGCTGCCACTGAGAGAGTCAGTAGCAGCAACAGGAGCACTAAAATCTTTTTCCTCGTTATCATTTCGATGTTTTGTTATTTCACATTAGGGCACCATGGCTTCAACTGCTTGAAGAAGTCGTTGCCCTTGTCATCAACAAGGATGAATGCGGGGAAGTCCTCTACATCAATCTTCCAAACAGCCTCCATACCCAGCTCAGGATATTCTACGCACTCAATGCTCTTGATGGAGCTCTGTGAAAGAACGGCAGCTACGCCGCCGATAGTACCCAGATAGAAGCCACCATGCTTCTTACAAGCCTCAGTGACAACATCGCTACGATTACCCTTGGCAATCATCACGAGCGAAGCGCCATTAGCCTGGAACTCGTCAACGTATGGATCCATACGGTTGGCGGTCGTTGGGCCCATAGAACCACAAGGATAGCCCTCTGGTGTCTTAGCAGGTCCTGCATACAGTACAGGATACTTCTTGAAGTAGTCAGGCATACCCTCGCCAGCATCCAGACGAGCCTTCAGCTTGGCATGAGCAATGTCACGAGCTACGATGATGGTACCCTTCAGGTTGACACGGGTAGAAACAGGATACTTAGAAAGTTCCTTACGAACAGCATCGATGCCCTCGTTCAGGTCAATCTCGATACCCTTACCACCCTCACCGGGCTTGCGCAGTTCCTCAGGAATGAGCTCTGTGGGGTTGCTGTCCATCTTCTCCAACCAGATACCGTCGGCATTGATCTTAGCCTTGATGTTACGGTCGGCAGAGCAGCTAACACCCATACCGATAGGACAGCTGGCGCCATGACGAGGCAGACGAATGACACGGATGTCGTGAGCCAGATACTTACCACCAAACTGAGCACCCAGACCAATCTTCTGAGCCTCCTTGATGAGCTTCTGCTCCAGGTCAATATCACGGAAAGCACGACCGGTCTCATCGCCAGTAGTGGGCAGACCATCGTAGAACTTGATAGAAGCGAGCTTCACTGTCAGCAGGTTCTTCTCAGCAGAAGTACCACCGATAACGAAAGCGATATGATAAGGAGGACAAGCAGCCGTACCCAAAGACTTCATCTTCTCTACGAGGAAAGGAATCAGCGTACCCTCATTCTGGATTGTTGCCTTGGTCATAGGATAGAAGTAGGTTTTGTTGGCAGAGCCACCACCCTTGGCAACCATCACAAACTTATACTCAGCACCCTCTGTAGCCTCGATATCAATCTGGGCAGGCAGGTTGCAACGGGTGTTCACCTCGTCGTACATATTCAGAGGAGCATTCTGAGAGTAGCGCAGATTGTCCTGTGTAAAGGTGTTGAAAACACCCAGAGAGAGCGCCTCTTCATCCTCGAAGCCAGTCCAAATCTGCTGGCCCTTCTCACCGTGGATGATAGCCGTACCCGTATCCTGACAGAAAGGCAGGATACCCTTGGCAGCAGTCTCTGCATTGCGCAGGAACTGCAGGGCTACATACTTATCATTCTCTGAAGCCTCAGGGTCAGTGAGAATCTTAGCAACCTGTTCGTTATGTTCGCGACGCAGCATGAACTCCACATCGTGGAAAGCCTGCTGAGCCAACAGTGTCAGTGCCTCTTTTGATACCTTTACAATTTGCTTACCTTCAAATTCTGACGTTGTCACGCCTTCCTTACTCAACAAGCGGTATTCCGTCTTGTCTTCGCCCACCTGAAACATTGGGGCGTACTTAAATTCAACTGCTTTTGCCATAGTGTATTTGTTTGTTAGTTAATATCCGAAAATTTCCTCAGTAGTCAGACGACGGATAGGACCAATCTTCTCCAGAGAGGGAATGTCGAGTTCCTTTTCGTCGCCAAGAATCATGTAACGATAGGGTTTACGAGCAACCTGCTGCTGCTCGAAGCGTACGATATCCTGAAGCGTCAACTTCTGAACGTCACGATACAGTTTCTCATTGAGGTCGTAGTCAAGACCAAGCTGTTTCATAGAGAGGTAGCTATTGATGACAGCCATCTTCAAGGTGCGCTGGCT
>Ga0265298_10002301_pt1 | contig 26825 bp, 46 predicted proteins | sample AusTroGonzalo_MG_3_FD_193486 | JGI IMG/M metagenome (GOLD analysis project Ga0265298, IMG submission 193486) | Bovine rumen microbial communities from tropical cattle in Woodstock, Queensland, Australia - Gonzalo_01 | ecosystem: Host-associated > Mammals > Digestive system > Stomach > Rumen ...
CATCGATTCCATGGGACGGGCTTGTTGGGCGCAAGTGGGTTGATGAGTGGCATGTAGCTAGACGGTTGGGAATCGATGAACCGTACTCGGCCACGATAGCGGAAATCCTTAAGCCTGTCCAGGGACGCGAGCGATATGAGCAGAGGGAAATACCCCCTGAGGAAGTCCGTCAGCTGGCAGCTTGCGGAATGATGGAATTCGGCGAGAATCATCCCGTCGAAATGCACCCTGTACAACTTGTGCCACCCAACTTTATTACCCAGTAGTGTCATGTTGTATCTGGCCGGCAGGAGGGAGCATATGCCTCCGGGAATCGGCAGCCGCCCCATAACCATGCGCTGCGTTATCGTTATGTCGAATCCGGGAAGTTCATGAAATGTAAGCACGAGCGACTCGTTAGTGATACGGTCGTCAATCTGCGCAGTATCGATGAACGTTTTGTAGCTACTCAAGTCCATGTAGAAGTATGTCCTTTAGTGGGAGCTGCGAGTATGCCGAGTGGTAAAGTTTTACGGTGGAACGGTATCCGTAAAATGGTATTGACGCGCGGATTCGTGCTTGATGCTCGATTGTCGTCAAAATATCCAACATATACTCCGACTCGTTGTCCGGATACTGGTATTTTGTGCAGTTGCCAGGCTTGATGACCTCGGCCACCATCAGGGCACAGTCTTCCGCCATACTCCCGGCATATTCTTTGAAGAACGCGTTGTACAGGTGATATACCCCGCGTACGATACCGGACATCATCTTGATATCGTAAATCGGATACGTTACTTCCGCAAGCTTTTCATGGATACCTGCCGTGTCGTCGATTGCCCATATCTTTACCTTACCGCGCCAGAGGTTAGGAAATGCAACTGCGCTGAAAGAGACGAGTATCGCATGGCCATCCCGGGTAAACTCGATGCACATCGGGTTGTCCTTGGTGTACTGTATGGAGAACAGCTTTCCTGCAGTGCTTACATTGTAAGGTACTGGCTCAAATACATTCAGCGTGTCGAGACAGTTCTCTTCGACATCTCTCAATTCGAATTCCTCAGGCTTCGTCTTCAAACACCCATCCAAAATGTGCCTGTAGTACAGGTTAATGTCTACGTCCCTGATATCGTCCAGCGTAGGAGGGAATCTGGTAGTTGCCCCACCGCAACGCCCCAACGAGGCACCATATATTACATCATATATTCTCTGTACTACCTTCATCGTGGTCTACACTGATTTCCCGGGGAATGCGTTTCTTAACCGGTTATACGTTTTGAGACCGTACTTCACCCGGAATCTGATGAAGCCTGTCCCGTATTTTCCCGATTTCTTCGTGCATGCGAAAGCTTCGACCTTCTTTACACTGTCGTCGAAGCCCTCGAACACGCGCTTCCACTCTCCGCCGTTGAAACAATCCACTGCGCGGTCTGGGTCGTCCGATGGGGATAAGGCTTTCTCGACTACGCCGCAATAGTACATCCCGATTCCGCTCTGCTCTGTCACCAGCAGGTCCACCTCGAGATAGCGATTGTCAGACGGCATACGTCCCCCGGCGGTCTTCTTCGCCGGTCTTGACTCATGGACCAGGACCTTCCGTATTATCCTGCGGGCGAACTCGGACAGGATGAGTACATATATGCTGATTTTGACGAGTTTCATGCGTCAAATATAGCAAAAACGCGTCCTATATGAGTAGATGGTACAACGGATGCAATGTTTCGCCGAAATTTGCTATATTTGCCACGTAAACCACCGGGGTACACATGAAACTCTTACTTAACGGAATGGAACTCGAGCTCACGCCGGCCGAATTCAAGGAAATGGTCGACCTTGGCCTCATAGAGAAGGGCAAGCTCGCAAACTGGGAAAAGCTGTGGGACCAGGCGGGAAGCCCGGGAATTCCCAGGAACCCGTGCTTCCCGGAGAAACCCCTACCGGTAATGGTATATGGTGTGCAGATGCTGTACGGATGCAGTGACATTCCTCCCGGACAGCAACCGTACCCCTACTTGACCTCGCGCTCCGGGGAACGCGTATCCCAGGAGGAGTTCATCAAGCAATACGGCCTTAGCAGTTTCAACGTCGACAGGCTTCCCGGACTCGTCGGGGATTCTACCGAGAAAAAGGAAGATGATTCCGGGGAAACACGCGAGGACTCCGGGACGACGGACAATAAGTAACCATGAACCGCATCATACAAGCATTTGTCGGCATCGACCTTTCCTTCGACAAGCCCTTCTGCACGGGAGTGGAGCACTATCATGCCCATTCCAACCTGCATGCCATACTCGACGAGTACGAGTGTCCGTTCGCAAAAGACTACAAGTACGGCTTTGTCGCGTACGACGACCAGACAGGAAGCCTCTCGGTTCTTGACCGGTGGCACGCCTGCGAGGTCGCCAAGAAAGCGGGCCAGCTGAAGCCCGAGTATTCGGACGCAAACAACCTGAGCAGCTACATGCTCACATTATCCGAGACACCGGCGGAGGTCGACGTACGAATCGACGAGATGCGGGACGGTATCCTGCAGGGTCTCAAGCGAAAACCTTTCTAACACAAAAACGAGGTACAAATGGCAACTTTATCATTGACAGGAACCAAGCTGACAAGAGAACAGCTCTTGGTCAAGAAGGCCGAAATCGTCAAAGATGTCGGCATCGAATCCGTCGAAATGGGCCAGAAACGAAAACAGAATATCGACGACGCCATCCGCCGCCTGTATGATGTCGACTTTGAACTCGCGGTTCTCGACATGCAGGAGAAATTCGGCGGGAAGTGGGTTCGCATCGACAAGACGGCCATCGGAAAGGTGAAGGACGTAATTTCCTGCAATGACGACTGGGTGACGGTTCAGTCCGGCAAGGCCCACCGTTTCTACGTGACGTTCGAATTCTTTGTCGAATACACGAAGAGGTATCTCGCGTATGATAACGACAATACGCAGTACCCGGTCGACTTCGACGAATTTGAAATCATTTCCGCCGAAATGGCCCGGGTAGAAATCGCCAAGGCGGAAAAGGAATTCGATGAAATGCGCAAGCGTTTCCACGCGGACGGCTTCGACCGTGCCGTCAACCCCGCGATGAACGCCGACCTCGACGTGAACGACGACCTCCCGGAAAACACGGGCTGCGAACCCGCCAATCAGTAAAAGGAAACGCAAATGGCCCAGACCGGAAACACCCAGAAACAATCGTTCTGCACCTCTAGCCAGAGCTCTTTTATCATCATGAGTTCCAACGGCAAGTGCGTCCAGGGGTTTACCTTCGCCGGTAAGAAACACATCACGTACTGCAACGACCCATGGTGGGCAGCCAAGCGAGAAACCCGCAAGGCTGCCGACGAGTTTCTGGATTTCCTGAAGCTGAACTTCCCAGGGAAGCTCAGCCTCATGGTCGTGCCCGCAACATTCAAACAGATAGTCGAGATAGGATAATGGCAAACAATACCGAGTTAGATTCCACCGAGGAGACAACCAAGCACATCGACACCGTGTTCGAGCGCCTGGTAGCTTTTTCCGCAAAAATCCTGTCCCGCGGCCACCTGCATGACCGCTCCAAGCTCAGGCTCCCGGAAAAGCCGGACTTCGACCGTTACACGCCGGAACTGTCCAAGTTCAAGTACGGGACGCCGGAGTACGAGCAGAACAAGGCCAGGCTCGCTGACGCCCTCAAGCACCACTACGAGGTGAACTCGCACCATCCGGAGCATTACCCCAATGGTCTTGACGGATTCACCCTGTATGACCTGGTCGAATACTACGCTGACATGTCCGCTTCAGTTTCCCGTGGCAAGGACGGGAACATTTTCTTCTCGCTCGGGAAGCACAAGGAATACTACGGGATGTCCGAACAGCTGTACAACATCCTCAAGAACACGGCCAAGGTGGATTTCCCGGAACAGTTGACTCCTGGCCACGATTAGAGATAACTCCCATGGCAAAGAAACTCGCCGAGGAGATTGAAACTGGTTTCGACTCGTGGCTGAATACCCATTTCACCTTCAAGCATGATGGAAAACGGTTCGACGTAAGCTCTGGGCCATCTGCAAAGCGTATCGTGGCCCGGGTGGAATGCTATAACCAGTTGTTCTTTAAGTGGGACGATGTCGATGATGTCGACGACGTGGAGATGGCCCTTTCCCACGATAACGACTGCTACAACATCATCTGGCGCCCGGAGGAACACCAGAAGAAAGTCGACATGATTAAAGAACGTCTCGAAACATTAACTAAAATAGCGGTCGCCCGTGGGGAGAATCCTGACGAGGACTATTGCATCATCGAGGACAAGAAGACCCTCGAAGCGTTCAAGTTCGTCAAGCAGCACAAGAAACAGTATTTCTTCGGGAATTTCAATTAGCTGACTCAACGGTGTACGTTCAGTTCCATTGTCGTAAACGCGAGGAAATACAGGACGGCCAGGACAAGGTAAAGCGCCTGGCCTTCAAACGTGTTTGCGAGTAGAGGACCGGCGATTCCACCCACGCTCCATCCAGTAAGTGTCATGGAGTGCACCCTGGATACGTTTGCCATCCCGAATCGTTTCGCCAATAGACTTGGAAGTACACTGAAGTTTCCCCCGTATGCCGCCTCGCACAGAAGGATTCCCACAACGCTGAGCGCGGGGTTCCCCGTCACGCAGAAAAGGGCGCCCAATACTCCGAAGCTGCACACAAAGTGGTAGCTGGCCTTCCTTCCTATCTTGTCGGAGAGGCTGGAAAACCCTATGCGGCCGCCCGCATTTGCGAGTGCCGTCCCGGAAAGAATGGCGCCGATTGCGGTTATCCCCATCGCGGACAGTAGCCCCTTCTCCTGGGATATGATTGACAGGCCGCATGAGACGTTAACAGTGAACATCACCCAAATGGCCCACCACTCGCGGCTCCGCAAAATCATCGAGTAGCTGGCTGTAGTGGCCTCCCCTCCGTAAGTCCCGGGATATTTCCTCAGGAGAATTGCAGACAACACCATTATAGCCGCGTACACGGCGCCCATCGTATAGAACACGCACGGGAAGGAAACGGCCCCAAGTAGCCATTCGATTGCTGGGGACGCGGCGAACTTTGCAAGTCCGAATCCGGTAATCGCAAGCCCGGAGGCGAGTCCCTTGTGTTCCGAGAAGAAAGCCATCAGGGTCTTCACCGGAGTCACGTATCCGACGCCCGTCCCGGCTCCTATAGTGGCGGTTGACAGGTAGAACAGCGGAAGCCATCCAATGTCTACCGAGAGCCCGAGCATGAGGAACCCGGCGATGAAGAGCACCGTGGAAATCACGGCGCCCGCTCTTGGGTTGCGTTCTATGGTACGGCCGAATAGCGCGGCGCACATGCCGAGGAAGAATATCACCAGCGTGAATCCAATGTCGGTACCCATCCTGGATATCCCGAATGTCTCCATCAGTTCCTTGGTGAACTGGCTCCAGCAGTAAACGGAACCGATGCATGTAGTCAGCGCGACGCCCGGTATAGCACAGTTTAGCCATTTATTCGGCATATTCGTCCCGGACGGAATCCCCTTTTGTAAACTTTTCATAACATGTAACTTCTTCAGTAGGTATCCGGAGTTTATTCGTCTCGGTGGGTGGATATTTTTGCTATATTTGAAAGCATGGAATCGAAGGTCAAGAAATATCCCGCCAAGGTGGCCAAACTGCTAGTGGACAATGCGATTGTCTACGGGATGCCCGTTCCCAACGTCGAAAAGATGTACGAATGCGCGACCGTTACCGCGTCGAACATGTTCGGTGCGCCTGACTTCCTCAAAGCTAACAACAACAAGGCGGGGCTGGCGAGGTATTACACCGTGCGCCGGAACATCTTCCTTGCCGGGCTGAAGAAGTATTCGGCCAAGATGGCCGAGACTGCAAAGCTCGAAATCAGAGAAATACTTACCAGAAACCGTGAGCGGCTCATCGCCGAGCGCACAATCCCCGGGACGACCGACAAGAAATGCCAGACTTCTCAGACCAGTCTAATGTGATAAAGGTTGATGCGGTGCCGCTGTCCGGGGCCGGTAGCATCAACCGGCTCACAGCCCCGTTGTCCGGACTGACCGTACAGGATTTCCCGGAAATCAGGGAAACCATCAGGAAATACTCGCTTATCGTCCTCGCATGCCAGATGATAATCGAAGAACGCGACAAGATTCTCGGCGTAGTACGGAAGGTCACCGTCATGGCGGTAAGGGACACAGTAGAACTCCAGACAGACGGCCGGGCCACGCTCGACGTGGTGATATCGGTACGGCTTGGAGCCCGCGATGTCGGAGAGTTTACTGAAAGGACGACCGTACCGTTGGATGCGGTGAACGCCCTTCTCGAAAAGATGCAATATGGCGATGCCGGCGAACATGCCGGCGAGCTCGACAAATTGAAAGAAGTGCAACCAGACATAAAAAGGATAACCAGATGAACAGGATGACACAGAACCTCTTCAATGCCGCCTACCTTACCATCTTTCTTCACGGAGCCCGGCGAATCATGCGGAAAATCCGGCCGATTTCGTTTGAGGACGCGTACAACTACCTTGCCAATCTCAAGAAGAAGCCCGGAGTCAAGCTCTATGCCGTACAGGCCGGCGGCATTGCTTTCCATATCGCCAACGCGCCGGCCCCAATCTCCAAATGCGTTTGCGGAAACCTTGCCGACATTTTCCGTGTCGTCCGCGGGAACGGGTGGCAGAGAATTTGCGACGAGGATAATCTCGAACACCACGACCGCATCGTTGCAAACAGCGACCTCACCAAGCTGATTCCGGCAGAATACCAGAAATTCTTCCCGAAGATGGCCCAGACTTTGAAGAAGGTCTACGGCGACCCGATGTAGTCCTATACGGCGTACTCGTCTACAATCTCGCCAATCGTATCGTATTTCTTGGGCTTTTCGCCGTCAATTTCGACTACCCATTTCTTCGAATCCCGTTCGAACCTGAACGGGATTGTTTCTTTTACGTCGGAACGCCGATACAGCATTTCCACGTCACGCTCTCCGATATGCCTGGCTATCACCCCGTCCGACTTTATCAGGAAGGCGCAATCTCCATAGGCCATGTCGTAGTGCTTCAAGTAAGCGGTGTCCACGGGGAGCGCGAACAGCCACCCGTTGCGCGACCTCCCGCCCTCGTACTGGGACGTGTACGCCAGGTGGTCTAGTACAGTGGTACCGTGCGAGAACCCGTCACGCTTTATTTTCGGATAGACCTCCTCGCTAGTGAAGTGCACGGCCCAGTGGTCGTGGACCGTCCGGGCGTTGAGGAAGTAGTTGTATGCCTTCTTCGTAGTGGTAAGGTACCCGTTTTCGTCGAGGATGTCCTCGTCGGGATTCCGGTTCAGGTAGGCGGTCAGCTTTGCAAGGTCGCCGTCCTGTGCTTCCAGTATGGCCCTGTACCCGGCCACGAGCGATTCGAGCAGATGAATTTCCATAGAGGTCTCCCTGAAAGCATAGTTTATAAACTTTGGCGAAAAGGATGGCAACATGCAGACACGAGTCAAGGAAACCGGCCGGCTACGGGAGGAGCGGATAGCCGGGACCGGAAACGGTCACACCCTTCGAACCCGGATAGTACGGGACAGGACACGGTATACCAGGAAAATCAAGCACAAAAAAGAATCCATCGCGAGAGCGATGGATTTTGATTTTAGGTTCTGTAGAGACCGCCTACTCGTCAAGCAGATGTAGACGTATTATCCGTCTTTCCGGTATTATCGGTAACGGTCTTGTCCGCCGTATCTGGCTTTTTGGATTTCGCGGGCTTGAGGTTTTCCGTAACGGTCTTGGATGTCGGCTGGAACATCAGCACCTTCCACTCGATGCCTTCCGGCAGGCCAAGAACTCGTCCGTTTATATCGAATGAGCAACGGAGTGACAGTAAGATGGGGATGTCTGCGGCAGTCCATCCCGTAAGAATGATGGCTTTACCAGTAAACCAGTAGTCCAACACGTTGGACATGTCTTCCGGTACATCGAACTTCTGGATTCCTTTGCAGTATTGCTTGACAGTCAGTCCGGAGCACTGTTTGAGGACCGGTGGTTTATTATGGGTAACCTCAATCTTTTGCACCATGTCACGGAACGCATTGTACATTTCTGTGGTGAAAACCCAACGCCGCTTGGAATTTTTCAGCAATTCGGGGCTGACGTTCCTGTCGTAACTCCAGAACATGTCCTCGAGCAAATGCGTAGCTGTTGCGACTACCCATCGCTGAACGCTGGTTCTGCGCATCGCTTTCTTCCCCGCAGCGAGCTCTAGCTTCAGTACCGGCCTGTTGTTGCGTATGACGTTGATGAGTTCCTGCTTTACGGAGCCGTCAGTCATCTTGCATGCCACCCGACCTACATCTTTAAGGTCGGCAAGGAGCTTTTCCACCTTCTTATATGTCCTGACGTGTTCGTTAAGACTCATGTCGAGGTTGCTCTGGGATAGATTCCCGTACCTGACTAAGTTCGAGACAGTGGCTGATTCGAGCACGCCCGGGAGGACTTCAAGTATTTCTTCTGGCTTGATATGGTTCATGTGACAACTCCGTTTTCAATAAATATAGCAAAAACGAATGCAAGAAATTGCTATATTTGGATAAGCGCACATTTTTAATGGAGGTACCATGTCGCTTTCCGCATTCATATATCTCGCATCTCTTGCAGATGCCCTCTATTCTCTTTCCTTTGCGATTGGCATTCTGTCAGTGATTGCCTTTGTCGCGGCGTTGGTTATAGTACGCCAAGTGGCGGAGTACAACAACGACGGCACAGCCAAGCTGGCCGAATACCTGACGGTAAAGAGGACTGTGGTAATTTTCTTCGTTTCGGCCGCATTGGCCTGTCTCATCCCGACCGACAAGGAACTGTACGCCATGTACGGTGCTAAGGTACTGTCCGATATCGCGGAGTCCCCCGCGATACAGCAGACCGGAAAGGACGCGCAGGACATAGTGCACAACCTGTCCGTAATCATCAAGGGTATTGCCGACGAGACCAAGGACAAGAAAATCGAAATCAAGTAGCCATGATGAGAAATACCAATACTTCCCGTAAATCACCCCAGAATCCCGTAAAACCCCGCCGCGCCCGGGTTCCAAAAGACGCCGGCAGGCTGGCTCCGGAAAAGACTGCGGTTTCCCCCGTACTGCTCGAGATGCTGGAACGCCTGAAAGGATGGACACCGAAAAGCAACGATAGCGTGAGGGCCGTAGCCCGTAAACTTCTCCTGGCAGTCGATAGCGCCGAGACGAAGGACGCGGACGGTTCGTGCGACCGCGTACTTTCCATGGCACTCGACACGTGCCGACGCATTGTAGGCCATACGCTGACGTGCAAGAACGGAGTTTCCCTGGATTTCGATTTCGTCGTTGGCTACAACTACTACCAGGGCGAGATAGTCCTCGATACCGTTCACATGTTCAAGCGAAACAGAATCGGCGAGTACGCGATGAGCATCCGGAAGTTGAAGCTGACTCCCAGTTCCATCCTATGTACCGCCTCGGACAGCGAATGCCCCGGACGGCGCCCGTGCCCCATTCCGGGAATGTCCCTTGACACAAAAGATGCGGAACACGCGTTCAACACGGAAGCGCCAATCTTGCTGAATGCCCTGAATGCCCTTCCGCTTCCAATCGGCAGGAAGCCGGCATCATCTAAGCGCCGCAAGGAGACGAAATGAACGCCATCGAGTGCGACAATCGCGGCAACCCTGTACACTATATCTGCATGACGACAACATGCGGTCAGGCGGAGGTGTGGGTCGAATACGACTATTCCAATCCGAGGCGCATTGACGCGCACATCTACCACATGAAATTCTTCAAAACCGGCCGAGAAATCGTCGAGCCGCGCAAGTGGGAAAAGGAGTCCTAATGAACGAATCCTACAGAGAAACCGTCGAAAGCAAGCTGACCCCGGTCACGTTCGACGGCAAGGACTTCTACAGCAAGGAGGACGTGATGCGCCTCCTCGAAAGCATGCCGCAGCTCGCCGCAAAGGAAATCTTCGTACTGGCGATGTTCAAGCGGTACAAGAGGAGCGAAGAGCACCCCACGCTAGGTATCGAACCGGTCGCGTGGTACAAGACTCTGGAGGAGGCAATCGAGAACCTCCACCTGAACGCCGCATATTTCTGCGACTACGAGGCCGGATGCCGCCCGTACAATCCCTACGCATTGATTGAAAAGAGGACCGCGGCAAATTTGCGGCCGACTCCCGGAGAGCACACCTTTCCTTTCGCTCTCGTAGAGAGGGTTCCGGAAGGTCCTGAAGGATGCGGGCTTCTGGGCGACTACGACGCGGACGTGCATTTCTTCGAGTGGAAGGACAACGCGACCCATACAGGCGGTGATTACGTCCCTATGGAACGCCCTAAGGAATTCCGTGGAATGATATCGTTCACCATTGGTTAAAGCTCGACTATATTAAGGAGAATTTATGGTAGAGGCTGAATTTCACGAAGAATCGCTAAAAACACAGAAGCTCATACTTACAAGGTTAAATGTCCTAATCCGCATTATGGCGTATGCAAACAAAAGTAAGTTGCCTAGATACTTGCTGAGGACGGCCGGCCTTGCTACTGACGCTGATGGTAAGCCATTCGACGACTAAAGACCGGCTGGATTGATGAACCCAAGTTACCGGGCAAGAATTTCACAAAATAACCAAACATAGAAGGAACGCCATATGTTCAATCAACTCGACCTCCCCCAGTCCGGGGAAACTATCGCTACCATCACCACCAACCTCGGCGAAATGAAATGCCGTATATTCGATGACCGTGTCCCGGAGGTGGCGAGAAACTTCATCGACCTTGCAAACCAGGGGAAGTACAATGGTTCCCCCTTCCACCGCATTATCAAGGGCTTCATGATTCAGGGCGGCGACTTCACGAATCGCAACGGTACTGGCGGGCATGCCGCGCAAGGCCCGGATAGCAGAATCAACGACCAGTACGACAGCGAGCTCACGCACATTCGCGGAGCTCTCAGCTGGGCAAAGACCTGCATGCCGTGTTCTATCGGGAGCCAGTTCTTCATCGTCCATGGCGACAGCAATCATTTCCTTGACCACGACAAGGTCGGGAAGGGACCCAACGACGGGTACTCCGTGTTCGGGCAGCTCTATGACGGCTTCGACGTGCTCGACGCGATTGCAAACATCGAGACCGACCGCATGGACCGCCCCAAGCAAGACGTGATTATCGAAAGCGTGACCATCTCCAAGGCCTAGTACGATTGGGAAAATAGTATGAAACCTGGCGACATAGCATTGTGCGAACATCTGTTCAAGGACATGGGCATGACAAAGGAGAATGCCCGTGGTGGAATCACTTACATCATGTACCGTGGGTTCCGGTTCTGCATGTTCAAGGACGGGATGTACTATTTTCCTACCCGTTTCGGGCTTAGACGAGAGGTGACCCGGTTCCGGTTCTGCAGATACGATACCCCTATCGAACTTACCCCGGAGGCGCTCGCGGAAGCGTACATCCGTCCCATCTTCCGGCCGAAAGAGATGCGCCGGATAACATCGTACAAGGGCGATTATTGCCTGGATGCGGTGTTCATGTGGTGCATGTCCGACTCGAAAGATTACGAAGCGTTCAAAGAATGCGCCCAGTGGATGGTCAAGTACATAGACGACCAGCTATCGCCGAATCCGGCCAACGGGTGGAACATCCTTAGCCGCCTAAAGGCGTTCCACAAGGTCAAGAAGATGGCACTGGCGTGCTATGATTGCGCCCGGAGGTTTACTCCGTCATGGCTTGAGTCTTACACGTCTGAGCACGATGCCAGGCTGTTCACGGCAGAAAACGGAACGACATGCCAGGTGATTGCGGCCGGCCACAGCGACGGCGGCCGGCGTTCATACATCGCTCGGTTCATCCACGACCCGTGGAATCCTAACAAGGACGAATACTACATCGTCCGCACGTTCCGGAAGACCACCGAGACGGTATTCCGAATGTACCATGGCGAAATTTCCGCATTCTCCCGTATTTTCCGGATGGACACCAAGCCGAATCCAGTAAGGAGAGCGCAGGCGGCGAGCCCACAGGCATCCCCGGACTACGTTAACCCGTACCGTGGAGACATGGTAAGGGCTAGCGGCCATCTCCTGGAACGCTGGGCTGACGGGAAATGGATAAAGATATGCGACCTTCCCGTATTCACGGTCGCCGGAATCTATCCTTCCCTTGTCGAGCTGGACGGAGACCCGTACGACGGAATGCACCTGCTATACGCCGTGATATTCAACGGAATCGACGGGAGGCAGTTCCCGACGATTGTCGCGGCGGACCAATCCGGGAAGGTAAGTGCAATGAGGGTCGATGCCATACCCGAATGCATTTCCTCCAAGGTGGACGCCCGTCTCGGAAAGACCGCCAAGGAATCCATTTAACTTTTTCAAGGAATGAATCATGTACTCGCAATATAACACACCGAACGTAATCATCGGGAACGACCGGGAAGAACCGGCTTCAGCGATGCCTTGCGTCGAGGTAGAAATCCCCGTAATCCCCTTTGACCGATTCCCTGACCCAAAAGAGTGCGCGGCGCCTGACTTTACCGAGGGGCAACTTAAACGAATAGCCGCAGCCGAACGCGATTGGGACTCCGGGGAAATACGGGCGCCTAGAATGATGCTCGCCACGGTAAGGTAGGCCTCCAATGAACTTCATCATAGAGCATCCCTGGATTAGCCTAGTCATCGGTCTGCTCATCCTGAGCGCGATGGAATTGTTGAAAGAGTTCATCATCGACCTGGTACATGGCCCGGCAGAACAGAATAAACAATCCATCTTTAGAAAGCAGACACCTTCGATTTGCCCGCGCGATGCCGATTATAGGAAAGCTACAGAGACTCTGGAGGCCATATCCAAAATGAAGCAGGGGTGGGACGGGTATGACGCCCCGCCAATCGACGAAGAGTCAATCAAACAATGCGTAACGCTGCTGTCTTTACTGTACATGAAGGGACCGTACATCATCGGTTGGGATGTGTCACCAACCGGGCGTAAGACGGTGCAAATCGAAAAGACCACCAATAATGGATACTACGAGATAGAGTTCATGACTGATGGAAAGATGCACGCATTTTCGATAGTACCCTCCCGTAACGGAGTCGCCACCGAACGGATATATGATAGCTACGCAAGTACCATACAATGGATAATTTCTGTCGTCGCATAAAAGGAGCTGCCATATGGATACCACGAAAAACAACCAGGAACCCGCGGATACTAGAAGACATGTTGAAATACAGGAAAAATAGCGGAAATAGCAGGACGGCAAAGAATAGAATTTCCGGGCCCGGAAGGGATTAACCTAACCCAAATACGTTACACTTCCGGGAACGGGACTGCGCATGGGCCTAGCCAGTCTAGCGAAAGTTCATGCCGTTCCGCACTGCCTTCAACGAGTTATTACACCTTTGCGGGACGGGGGCGGCCACCGGCCGCCACGCAGTAACCTTTCAACACTAATTTACAGGTATATCTATGACTTTTTCAATTATCGGAATCATCATTTCTTCACTTTGCTGTATCCTGCTCGGCTTCGCGTTCTTCGCCGTGGACTGGCTAGGCATCCACCACGCCGCAGTGGCGGTGCTTACCCTGGTTTCCGCCGTGTGCCTTGCGCGGAATATACTGGACTTGAGAAACGAGCTGCGAAGAAAAGACTAGACTATTTTGCTATATTTGGCATTATGGACGGTATTACACCGAATCTGCATTTCTAAGGGCCATGTAAAGGAGACTCGCAATGAAAGACACCAAACAGTTCAACATCAGCGTGTTCGAGGACACGATGCGCCGCATCAAGGAAACCCCGGTTCTCTCTTATAAGGTGGAAGACTCCCTGCGGCTACAGATGTACATCAACTATCCCGTCAGCGAAATGCCCGCCATGTTCGAGGACGAGCCGGTTTGCCCCGTGAGGGTAAGCCGCGAACGTACTATAGACTGCGCCTTGCGCTGGCTGAGAGCGAACCCGACATACAACGTTACCGTACTCAACTTCGCCAGCGCCACCCGGCCAGGCGGAGGAGTAACCTCCGGTTCATCGGCCCAGGAAGAATGTATCTGCCGCTGCACCACGCTCTACCCGTGCCTCAATTCCCCTGAAGCAAACGAGAAATTCTATGAACCGCACAGGCAAAATCTCGGCCCACTCCACAACGACGACATCATCATAACACCTTGCGTGGCCATCATAAAGAACGATGATAACGAACTCCTTGACATGACAGCACCTCACGATATTAACGTCATCACGTGCGCTGCGCCCAATCTCAGGGAAAAGAACGTGACAGCATTCAACACGGAGCGCGAACCGGCGCCTGACATCTCTCCGGACGAGCTCAAGGCCCTCCATGTTTCGCGTGCGAGGAACATTCTCCGCGCGGCCGTGGTGACCGGTACTGATGTTATCATCCTCGGCGCGTTCGGGTGCGGCGCTTTCCACAACGACCCGGAAGTGGTCGCGGCCGCCTACAAGGAAGTGATACCGGAATTCCGCAAGCATTTCCGGGCAATCCAATTCGCCGTGTACTGCAAGGACTCGGACACGAAAAACTACGTTGCGTTCAAAAATGCACTCGAATAGGAGTGACGCCATGAACAACAATACCGGCCTAATTGGCCTGAAAGTTCGACACCCGGCCTTATTTAGCAACCGTTTTCCCGAGTGCGCTAAAGCTTATTCAAGACCGAAGTTCTTATACCGTCATCTGAAAGTGCGCGGGGTCTTGTATCAGTATACCAATCCGTTCAACATGTTCCTCAGAAAGTATATAGCACTGGACGGAACGGAACGTGAACAATGGATTCGGTCGAATCCGGCAACAGACGCGAACTGGAGACAAACAAAACTCGTAGACCGCACCATAAAGCGCGGGCTGTCGCATAAGCGTCGCCGTCTCATTAGACAGTTTGCGTTCCAGTTCTGGTTACTTACCATACACTCGGAATCATGGAAAGGTTATCTTCCTGAGTTCAAGCTGGAAACAGCTAACCAACTGATGCGACTGGTAGAAAAATACCTGGTTTCCGGGAAAAGTCACCATTATCTAAAGAACAACGGCAAATATCTTGACCCGCGCCGAATAATGTCCTTCTACATGTACCTGGCACGGCGTGCTGCAATTAAGGTACGGGAGAAACGTGAGGCTAATAACTCCGGACTCGAGCTTGGGTAGAATTGTGATGAAGTCTAAGACTGAGAAAATGACACCATATGAGGTAATCAAATATTTGCACGAACATGGGTTTAATGTTCACGGGACCGAATATCGGAAAGATATTCTTGTCGTTAAACGCAATGACGAGGAGAAACGGTTCGAAGTTTATTATGATACGGGGGACTGTCCTCCTACATATTTATACGATGACTTCATTAAGGATTTAAGCCCGGGGGCCATCGATTCATACTTTTCCGGACTCTACAACGCTATTAGCACCTTCGACATGCCCGATTAACGTCTGTTCAGTCGGCCGTCGAATCTAACCATCAACGTACCGCAGCCCTGACAAGTGCGGGAATATCTCTACTGGGATATGGATGAATCGTCTGCCTATGACGGCCTGCCCAGGAAATTGCTATATTTGTCCATACATGGAAAATAGGTAATGAAACAACACTAAGGCATGTCAACATGGCAAACGAAGTAGACGACATCTGGTCAGGCGGCTCCATTAAGAAGAGCGACGACCCCGTATACGTCAACGTGCCATCCTGGGAAATTCAGCGCATGGTGAATGCCCAGAAATCAGACTCCTCCGCGGTTAAAATCATCTCGGGGGTAGTCGGCGTAATCTTAACTATTTCAGCCATATATTTATCTGTATGCGGTCCGTCGATGTGGCACAACAAGCTCGTAGTCTGCAACGGGGCCTCGTGCCGAGAATATACCGACTGGAAAGTCATCAACGAGAACAGTAATACCGGAGTGCTGGAAGTCTGGGCAGGCGGGCGGCTCCAAAGGTTTTCAAATGGTACATGGAGGTACGAGTAATGAGTGATGCTTACAGCTACCAAACGACAGAAACGACAGTACGGCCACCGGCTATCTTGTACGAGCTTGTCTTGGCCAATGGAACGTTGGTCACGGAGGAGCTTTTTCTTGACAATGTAGAGCGAATCGAGTTTTACAAGTACAATAAGATTGGCTATATCTTGTGTTCGGGGAAAAATATTGTTAAGATGCCTCTATGTCCGGTAAACAATATGGCCTTGAGGAATTCAGCACAATCAAACTTGGCCGTTGAGTTCCGCCTGGGCAAGGAAAGCACGACAGACCCGGAAGTAATATATCGCTATTTGCGACGCTGCAAGCTGGCCGTCATACAGGGGTATACCGACCTCACACCATTCCACCTGCATGATTCGCCCAAGGCTGAACAGGAGAAGAACGCATGACGACAGTATTCATCTCGGGTTCGATATCCCTTCGATGCGTTCCGGCTCATGCCAGCGAGCGCATCAACAACATGGTCTCGGCTGCCCATACCATTATAATCGGCGACGCTGCCGGTATGGACCTGGCCGTGCAGGGATGGCTGAACTCGAAGGGATACCGCAATGTCATCGTATACTATACCGGCAAGACACCCAGACACAACGTCGGCGCGTGGCAAACACGATACATCGAGGCCGGAACACTTCAAGGACGCGCCAGACACCAGGTCAAGGATACCGCAATGGCTAACGACGCCGATTTCGGGTTCATGATATGGGACATGAAAAGTCAGGGAACCCTACGCAACATGCGCGTGATGCACGGCCTGGGGAAGAAATTCCTCGTCGCTACGCCGTCCGGCTACCTGGCAAAGGAAGAGGTGCTCGAGCAGATGCACGCAAGTACAGGAGAACGGGTGGAATACGCCAATGCGAACGCTGAAGGCCGTCAGGTTTTCAAAAGGTCTTATTAGGAAACTATCATGAGCAACAAATCTCCCACATACGAAGAAGTCTGTGCAAAGCATGGCTGCGCACTCAAGATTTACGACAGACCGCAAGTGTTCGACCCGCCCCAGATGATGTACGTATGGGCATGGGACCGCCCGGGAATCAAAGTGTACCGGCGAAAGGTATCGGCAATACTACCTAAAAGTTCCAACAGATTTTCCCGCGTCGTTGCCAACGGGGACATGTATAGATACTGCGCGAAGATTCCGGGCATGCACTATCCGCCTGAGTGCGAACTCATCAAGTACGACCAACCGGATAGTCGCGAAAAGACTATCATCGGCCCGCCTCCGCCACCGAATTCATTAGAGGAACAGCCGGAAATCACGGAACATCTGGCCGAGTTATACATGAAACTCATGCCGCAGACCCCTCCCGGGCAATCTAGTAATGCCCCCTTCTCCATCTATCCGACTCATCGCCCGCTGCTGAAATCCTCGGAAGAACGCCCCGACGACGGTAGCGCAACGAAATCGCTTCTTGAGCGTTTGTGCGCATGGAGCATCTGGCGTAGCGTAAAGAAGCGCATGCGACCCATCGAGCGTACCATCCGCAGAATCTGCCGAGCGGACCTCGAGGCGTACATCCAGCTCAACGTGCCCCTTCTTGAAACCAACCAGTATGCCGGCCTTGTCCTTCTTAGCGACTGCGACGATGACGTCCGCCGAATGCGTTCTGCCCTGGCCTTACGTGGCATCAACCCAAAGAAACTCCTGGTTCTCTCTGGAGATACCCCAGAGTGCAAAATTTTCAACCGAATCAAGCGTCATTTCAGCGAACTGGATGCCGACTGCGCAGTAGAAGGATACGACAACGACGAGCCGTTCCTCGTGCTTCGCATCTGTATATTTTGACAAGGATGACACAATGTCAAACGCAATAGAAATCTCCCAGAAACTCATCGCCGACGGTTATTTCGTATTCCTTATTGATACGACCGGCGAGTTCAGCTTCGACACTTCCGACAAATACTCGGACTGTCCTCTCAAGCGTATGATGCACAGCATATTGAAGTTTTCTTCGGCCGAAGACTGCATGCTCTTCATCGTCAAGACCCGTGAAATTTATGAATCCGGAAAGTCGACCCCAATCGGAAATACCGGATGGACGTTAAAGGGTACAACTGACGGCATGAAAATAGCCATCGTAATCAACAACGTCGACGTGTTATGCGGCCAGGATTACATGAAGAAACTCCGGGAAGTCATCAAGCGCGAGTCGGCCGGGCCATTGCATGTCGAAGTTGCGAAGGGAAGCGCGGATGGAACAGCAGGTAACGTTTAACTGGAGGTATTTTTCCGAGGAGACACCGGACGAGGGCAAGACGATTATGGTCAAACATGACTATCATCCGCTGTATTGGGCCCGTCGCGACGAACTGGTCGGAAGACATTTTTTTATGGGAGACTATTCAGTATTCCTGAGCCAGGCGAAAAGGAAGAAAAGCCTTGTATGGTGCTACTGCGCTGAAATTGACGCGCAGACCAAGCCGGACATGGAACGGATATACGGAACCCGAAGGAGGCATCGCTAATTATGAGGTACCCAACGGAAGACATGTGCGTATTGGCGAGAGTGTTGGTTTTAGCTTTAGTGGCACTGGTGATATTCGAACACTGTTTTTCCAGAGTCTCTACACATTGCATTGGAGATTATGATTCCTATCGTCTCTGCAATCTTTATGCGTTCAACCACTGTACTATTCTGAAAAAAGACGAATGGACATATCTTGGCTTCGATTACATAATGCTCATGCCGTCTTATCATAGTTTCGAGAAAGTTGGCGACAGGAGCCAGGTTAGACGATATTCGCATCATGATATGACATGCCTCGACACAAGAAACAATGACTAGGTAGAATTATTCCGGCACTAGAACATCGAAGGACACAATATGAGTATCATTCCTAGAAAATCTAAATTAGACAGGACATCCACATTTTTCGCCTGTATAATTGTTGTGTCAATATGGGCTGTTGTCTTCTATATGATAGCATACGGCTTTCCCCGCTTTCATTCATCCTGTATTGGCAACTATGATGCTTACAGAGTCTGTGACGCATCCAAATTCGACAACTGCGTAGTCCTGAAAGAATCCGAGTGGACACTCATCAGTAGTGTCGCCTTGCTGCCTAATGCCCGTTTCGCTAGCGTGCACGACCAGAGCCATGTGAGACACTATACGCATCATAGCGTGGAATGCATTCTCACCAACCATAAGGAGTAGCATATCATGGGACTCAACAAAGAACAACGCAAATCGGAACAACACTGGTGGATAACCGATTTTGTTGAAGACGCAATTATTGAAGCTAATCCGAATGTAGACTGGACAAAGGTCAACGTGGTCAAGATGGTCGAAAAGCACTCGGACGAAATCATGAAAACGCTTACCGACGTCGCGAAGAAAATCGCCGAAAAGGAGCTTTAGATGGTAAGTCAAGCTCAATTACGACATTATCAACATAGAATGCAGGGGCTGAACCGATGAGTATCCGCTGCAGACATGTATACCAAATCCCGGACCAGGCCGCCTCATCCGATAAATCATTTCTACACATTTCTACCAATTAAATATGTATTGGTGATTTCTTGCTTCATCGCCATGCACTGCTCTTGTGTTTCAAAGAACTGCAACCTCATGTCTTTGGGGCTGGTGTAAACCATACCTTCCCGATAGGTGACACATTGTATGTCGCCGTGGGGGCAAGCATTCGTGGGAGTTTCTCCACTTACGGTGTATCTCACCGCATTGGTTTCAGTCGGGACTACTAGGTTTAGTAGCCACAGGCCATAGAACTGCAAGTTCCTGGCTGCATTGTAATCTCTATCGTGGTGATGCCCACATACCGGGCATACCCATTCCCTATCATCCAGGGTCAAATCTTTATTGTAGTATTGCCCGCAGTGGGAGCAATAACGGCTACTCGCATAGAACTGCGGAGCGAAGAACAGCAAGATGCCTAGCCAAGCACATTTGTATTCAAGGAACTGTCTCATCCTTCCAAAGTTAGCATCCAATATAGCAGAAGCCAGCTTGTGGTTCTTGGACATGTTCTTCGGTTTCATGTCCTCGATGACGATAGCCTTCGGCTTCGTGTGCTTCGTGAGGTCAGCGGTAAGCTGATGGGCCGCATTGACACGGATGTTGGTTATCCTTCGGTGGATTCTAGCCAACAATTTGCGACACCGCTCCCGGTTCTTGGAGTGTTTCTTCTTGCGGGAGAGTGCCCGTTGCGCACGACGGAGCCTAGCCTTGGCATGGCGGTAGGCTTTCGGGTTGGCATACACGATGCCGTCGCTCGTGATTGCCAGGTCCTTGACGCCGAAATCGACGCCTACGATGTCCTGTTCTTCGAACGAAGATATGGATTCGTGGACTGGAACGATGTCGGCAACATAGGCGAACGAAACATACCACTTACCAGCGGCATCGACCGATACGGTCGCCATAGCAAGCGGTATCTTCTCGGCATCCTTCGGTATCTTGATGTAGTCCTTCTCGCGGAGCTTGATTCTGCCAAGCGTAGGTATCTGTACGAAATCACGACCGATGAATACACCACCGGAGCAGCGGAACGAGTTGTCCTGGTTATAGCGGTGGAAGCGTGGGTGCTTTGCCAGTCCCTTGAAGAACCGCTTCCATGCGGAACCGAGGTCGATAAGTGCTTCCTGACCGCAGAACTTGGAGACTTCGGTCATCCACTTGTTGTCGGGGAGCTTCTTGTAGACGCACCATTCCTTATGCCAGTCCCTCGGGGTCCCGAGGGTGCATTTGACCTTCTCGCCTTCCGGTGTGTTGGCCTTGGCTTCCTCGTATGCCTTGTTCTGCTCGGCTAGTTTCCAGTTGTAGGCACGGCGGGAAACAGCACACATACGGTACATCGTCCGTACCTGTGCCTTGCTCGGCTTCAAGCATATTTTCCTTCCGCACTGCTGTTCCATAGCCTATTCCTTATGCTGCATCAGCATACTTCCAAATAAAACCATACGCGGTTGGTCGCCCACCTCGGCACACCTGAGATATACATGTTCTGCAACCGCCTACAGTTTGCGCAGCCACCAACATTGATTCATGACTACATATAAATGTTCCATCTAACGCATACTGATTTACCGCACGAGAAAGTTTCTTTCTTGATGCTAATGATAGATGGTGTTTGCTCGGGAATAATAAGTCCATCCAGCCATTCGCTAAGCAAATTTCGGCTAATCTACGATACTTATTGGTAAACGCATTGCTTGATGTAAATTCACTTGCATATCGTTTCGCATCTTCAAATGTAACATCGTCCCATCTATTGGTTTTATATTTCAACCATGGAAACAAATGCCTAAGATGCAATTTACGAATTTTGGTAAATGCTCCGGGGAAAGCATGGTCAAAATCTGTCCAGTATTTGAACTGTTTAGCTTCACGAATTAGTCTATTCAGAGTCCATTTTTTAATTATCATTGACCCAAGACTACCTCCCTTATGCTTGTTAAGCATAAGCCATCCTAGCCCACGGTATAAGCTAATCATTCGGCATTCCAATTCTGCCCCATCCATGAATCCGATGTTGGAACACAGTATCTTCACCGGTGGTACTTCGAGACCGTTGGATATTGCATATTTAAGAACAGGGTCATTATTCTTAGTTCTATGCTCCCGGTCGCGTCGGCTTAAATGAATGGTTCTTCCAACATAAGCATAGCCAGTGGTTGGAAATTCATATACATATACGGTATCAGCAACGGTTCCATCAATAATACCATAACTTCTAGGAAGAAAATCGAGCAGGTGTAGTTTGTGTTCTTTACACATATACCCGTATAGTTTGCGCTCTTTTTTACGAAATTCTTCATAAGTGCTATATGTATGTGCTACAGCCAACACATCATCAACAGTTCGAAAGGTTGCCCCGCCTTTTCGAACGAAACCATTTTTTCTATGTTCAGCAGTTTTTTCCTGTGCCAATTCTCGCTTGGTCTTCCACTTAAACTCTTCCGCAAACTTATCTATCCATTTTTGTTCGCAAGATACACCATACGCAGACATATTGATGCGGCGAAAATCTATCCTAGATTTAGCTGTAGAAGCGATTTCTCTACATTTCTCATAAGTATAAATTTTATAATTATGCCACGCAAACTCAATAGCGAATTGCTCATCCCACCCATTGGCTTTTGAAATCTCATACGCTTGAGCACACTTGTGGAACATGTCATTTCGATTATGACATGACGATGCAATCTCCCTACACACATCAAAGGTATATTTAGATGCTCGCTTGTCAGGCCAACCAAGTTGTTTAGCAATCGGGTCAAGCCACCCCCTTCTATAAGTGTAGGTGTATAGCGACCGCTTTCCTTGAAAGAGCTCGGGATAACTATGAAATGCGGATGCCATTTCAAGACATTCATCGAATGTATATTTTCCTGTCGTTGGGCATTTCATGTTATTGTTCCTTATCATTGGATTGGCTAGTCTTGGCTTCTTTTCGTTTCTTGCGGTTCTCCTTACCGCGTCTGCTGTAGAGTTTCGCCGAAAATACGGCAAGGAGCGACAGCATGTCCTTCACCAGGTCAGCCTCGAACGACTCGCTCAACACCGACTCGGTATATTCCACATCGACCCCGTGGGACCGGAAGTATTCGACTAGCAGGTTGTAGTTGAACCTTGTCAGTCGGTCATAGTGCTCGATAACCACCTTGTCGAACTTGTGCTCGGCAGCGAGACGCATCATTCGGAGCAACTTCTTGCGGTTGTCGTTCAGACCCGAACCCACTTCCTCGAAGATTTCCACCACGGAATACTTCTTGCCGACGCAGTATTCCATCAGGCGGAGCTTCTGCCTATCCAAATCGCCGTGGGATTTCTGGTCGGAGGTCGATACTCGGCAGTAAATTACCACACGGGTTCCGGTCTTGGCTTCAACCTCTGGTTCATCAACCTTCTCGCCCAGATATCGGCGAAGGTCGTCCTCGTCCCAGCGTCTGTTTCCGCTCTTACCGGAGCGGTAGACCTTGAACTTGCCTTCTTCCGTCCATCTGCGGAGAGTGTTCGGACAGCATCCGAGAATGTCGCAGGCAGCCTTAGTTCTTACTTTCTTCCCCATCTTCCACCTCGATACCCATATATTCGGCTGCATTGTCGAGATACTTCTGGAACTCTTCCAGGGTCGGAAGAGGGTCGATGTCCAGCATCATCGGCTGGATGGTGCCGTCTTCCAGCTCGAACTCGTCTTTAGTCAGTCGCACTACTTTCATACGCTTCATTGTGGTTGTCCTTGATAAAGTTTATAGCGTGATGACTAAAATATAGTTAATTTTTGGTAGAAAAGGTTAGAAATTATGAAAAATTTTGTTTACAGTTGACTTCCCGTCCCGTGAACTGAGCAACTTCGCACCCCACGAGTTTGACCTCGACGGCATACACTGCGCTTCCATGGAAGGGTTCCTGCAATCGCTTAAATTCCCCGACCCGGATAAGCAGAAGTCGATATGCGGGCTTGTAGGATTCTACGCGAAGAAGGCCGGGACGGAGCAGAACTGGCAGAAACACCAGATTCTCTACTGGCGCGGCAAGCGGATAGTCCGGCGTTCGAAGGAATACCAGACGCTTCTCGACCGCGCATATCTCGCCATGCTGAACAACAAGGACTTCCGGATTGCGCTGAGGGCTTCCGGGAATGCGACTCTCATCCATACTGTCGGCAAGATGAAGGAAGGGGAGACCGTACTTACCATACGCGAGTTCATCCACCGGCTCAACTGGTGCCGACTCCTGCTCAACAAGATGGACGCCGAGACATTGTCCACGTTTGCCGTCAAGATGATAACCGAGCAAAAACCGCTCGATGACGCTGACGCCCAACTTTTGGAAGAAAACTTATGGTCGCTCGTGTAGATTTTTGATGAGGAATATCGAAATGGAATTAACAAAAGAATTTGTCGAAAATTGTAACAAGCCGACTATCCTGCGCGAATTTCTTCTGCAGGCAATGGACCAGGTTGAACACCTGGAGAAGGATAACGAGAAGCTACTGGGGACCATACGGGGAGCATACTCGGAAAAACCATGGACTCAATTATTGAACACCGTGAACGTGTTGGTTGACACCGGGAATCTTGACATATCTGACGACGAATTAGAATCGATACATCAACTTATTGCATCGGCATCCGTACTCCAGATTAAGGTAATAGGAAAGAGAGAAATAAAGAAGTTCAAGGACTCATGCACGACCGAGTATAAGAAGCTCAAGAATAGGCTTGGGCGTTGCATACAGTATATCGAGCCCGATTTGATGAAGGAAGTCGGGAAGGAAAAATATCTTTCCGTGCAGCCAAAGGTATACGTTACCGGCATCGACATTTATCAGATTCGCGTTGAACCAATAGTCATCTTACATGTAGCCAGCCTATTGGAAGATAACAGCATATTCGAATTCACATATAACTTTTCATTGAACGACTTCCGGCGAGGAAAAGTCGTTTTACGGGAAGTCGACTACCCGAAAAATAAAATCGTCGAAAAGCTGGCAGAACGAGCCGGGACTACACCAGACAAATACCATACCAGTGGGCTCAGGGTTCGTTCCGGCCCAGTACCCGCCGAATTTATCAATTACTAATGGGAGATGCCATGAACATAAAGACTTGCCTATCACCCGAAGCCTGGGACAAATTTGAAAAATTTATCGAAACCTGCCGCAATAATGTTGGCAATATAGACAAGAAGGTTGCCAAACGCGATGCCGAGGCCATGCTTCCGGCCATGCAGGGAGTGTTTGTTGGCAAGGTTATCAAGACGAACTATCACGAGTTCTCGGCGTACACCATAGTTAAATCGGTTGTCGTGAAGTCCAATAACGAGCCGTTCCCATCTATTGAGATGCGTGGCCCGGCTGTATACATTCCTCGGAACGTATCAAAACATGATGTCCATTTTGGAATAGCTAGCGCATCGAACATGTACATGACGTTGTACCCCAAGAACGGAACCGATGCTGTCCTGACCATCGAGGAATTTCAGAAGATATACCACGGTATACATGACAGGGCAGAAGAAATACACCGGAAAATTGAAAACTCGATTCTCGAATGCATATATTCCAACAAGAATCGGGAAAAGACTGCAGAATAGCTCGCCGGCACCCAAATTAGTCCATTCCACACCATAAACTGCATGTCATGGAGACGAACCACCTTGACTGCATAGTCAGCCTGACATCGTGGAAAGGACGGATTAATTCGGATATCGTGCCATTCAATATCTTCCTCCTTCTCCACCAGAAGACCGAGTACCGCTACAAGGTCGTGCTCGTTCTTGCCGAGGAAGAATTTCCGAATAAATGGGCGGAACTTCCTACTGCCCTACTCATCATTGCCAGGGCCTGTCCGGACTTCGATATCGTGTGGTGCAAGAAAAACACCAAAGCTCTAAAGAAACTCACCGGTTCGCAGGCACTATACCCTGACCTTCCCATCATCACGACAGACGACGACATCGCGGTGAAGGACAACTTCGTCCAGACGTTCATGGATGCCCACCTGGAACACCCCGATGACATAATTTCCCCAACAGTATGGAAGTACAGGGTTGACTTCGACGTCACCGGCATGGCCAGGCTTTATCCGCCGAACTCGCTCGCCGACCTACCCGACGACCTATTCATGAAATACTTTCAGGGACTTGAAGACGACGTATGGAACGGCCTGCTGGCCAGCATGAAGGGAACCCGGCACCGGAAACTTGGAGCGTGGCCATTCTACAAGCAAGTGCGAATCGGCAATACCGCACTATCTAACACTTACGGGTACACGAATGTGAGACGGATGGTACGGACATTCCGGGAGGAGTACGGGAAATGAAACAATATTACGGCGAAAAGGCCATTATCAGCTTGACAAGCTGGAAAGCGAGGATAAATACGGTTGGGTTGACAATATTCAACTTGTTACAGACTTGCCCCGGCTATCATATCGTACTAGTCTTGAGTGAGGAAGAATTTCCCAAGAAAGAAGAGGAACTGCCTGCAAACCTTCGGCTAATGCAACGAGTGAACCTTTTTGAAATCTTGTGGGTGAATGAGAACCACAAGAGTTTTAAGAAGGTATTGCCAACAATGAACAAATACCGGAGAGTTCCTGTTATTTCTGCAGATGATGATTGTATTTACAAATATAATTATGCCGATGAATTATACTTGTTATGGGAAAATAATCCCATGTTTTCGGTATCTTACTATACAACGAATTATAATGGTAAGTGTATTACCGGAGGATATGCCACTTTATATCCCCCACACATATTTGGGCATTATACAACCATTATGCACAACGAACATATTGCAAGTCAAATAATACAAAATTTTGAGGATGATTGCTTATATGCTTGTCTTCGCTATAAGGTCGGAAACAATCGAGTGATTAGCTTAAATAAGCCGTTTGATGAGGTTGCTGTTATTCATGACGAAATAACCCCTCTACACGATAGTTATCGGAATGATGTATGGAAGGAACACCTCGATAATATGTGGGCTGTTATTTCTTCCATATAAACTCATTTATTTCGTCGCGATATTTTGTATAGTAAATTGGGCAATGGCTCTTATCAAACCGCTCGGTATCATCGTAAATGCAGTGTATTCGCTCGTCGTTTTCACGAAGAAATTCTTCGTGCTTTGTTATCACGATAAGTTTAGCCGATGAGTGAATATGAAGTAATTCGTATATATTGTCTTTGGTGTAATCATAGCGAGGTATTTCATCTAGGATAATGAATACTGGATTACTAGACATGCGTTGTAAGCGGCTTGTGTATTTATCTATGATGTACTGCTCTATGTCCTTATAAAAAACATCAACATCATTAACAACGGGTGTATCATATCTATCATCCTTGATAT
>Ga0265298_10002303_pt1 | contig 26815 bp, 37 predicted proteins | sample AusTroGonzalo_MG_3_FD_193486 | JGI IMG/M metagenome (GOLD analysis project Ga0265298, IMG submission 193486) | Bovine rumen microbial communities from tropical cattle in Woodstock, Queensland, Australia - Gonzalo_01 | ecosystem: Host-associated > Mammals > Digestive system > Stomach > Rumen ...
ACTGGAATATAAATTGATATATTCTGATTAAGTAGAAGTACGTCTTGTTTACATTGATAGTCTTCCATACTCATCTCTGTTATGCTATCTATCTCACTTTCATCTAGTCAGTTATAGTAAGCTATGGCTCTACGTATATTATTTAGTAAGAATGGTGGTGTTCTAGGGTCATTTACTAGCATATTATACTGTTCTTGATATGCTGCTTTCTTCTCATCATACATGATAGACTTTAAGATAGGGTCTACTACCATGATTGAGAAATCTCACTTAACATCTTTCTTACTAACTTTCTTATATGTTCAGCTTAATCAGTTATTCACTCTACGGATTACCTTCTTACTAGAATTTCTCCAGTAATATAACATGAATGCTCTATATAGCTCTGCAAAGTCTTTAGTTCAGTAGGAGAGTATCTGATTCTGTAAACTAGTAATCATATTAGCATTAATCTTCTGTATCTTACTAGCTGTAGCTGTACTTGGGTCACTATTAGAACTAAGTCATAATCATTGTGCAGTAGCATTAGTAAATGATTCTGCTAATGCTTTGTTCTTAATCATACCAAGAGAGTTATATAAGTCTGAGCTTATCTGTGTCTGTGGTAATTCATATACCATACTAGAGATAGGCTTTGTAATATCTCTCATCTTCACAGGAAACCATCTATTCTTGATACTCTGATTCTTCAAAGTATTAATATTATTCATGAATACCTGTTCATCTATGAATATATTTCATCCCATAGCTTCTCTAGTAACCTTAATCTTATATAGGTTAAGTAAGAGTTGCTCTGTTCTATGTCAGTCTTCTATAATATTTACTAATGATGTTCCCCACCAATCCTGTGCATCGTATGCAAATCCATATACTGCTACAGGTATTACATTATCTGTCTCTGGTACATCATATATATCTAGTATCTGGTCACATAACATAAGTACCAAATACAATTTATTCTCCTTAGTATCCTCATCATATATATAAGTATAGTGATAGTGGATTGTGTAATGTCCAGTAGTTGAATTATAGCAAGTACAGATATTCCTTAGGAAGGCATCTTCTGTTTCTAGTCAGTTCAGATATACATCATAGTTATGTAATATCATCTCCTTGAAATCTTTATTAGCACTAACTGGCAATTCTTCTAATTGTTTATAAGTTATTACTCTATCAAATCAGAAGAATGGATAATCTTTAACTAAGAGTGAACCATCATTATAAGGATAGATAAATCTAGGGTCTATTCTCTGAACAATAGGTACATTCTTTTTCTTATCATACCCACTAAAAAGAAAAACGGCTTTTCAGTATTTAGCCACATCCTCTAGTCACATGTATCTATCAAAATCCCAATGCTCATTCACATAGTCTGTCTTAAACATATCTGTGAAATTCCTTGCTTCCATTTGATATAATACATTCTCATCTTCCCATGATACATCTGGTTCGTTTACTATACAAGTGGCTTGCATAGTCCTTAAACAAGACCAGAAAATCTGACTTCTTAATAACTCATCGTTCCTTTTAGTTGAATATATATCTTTCTGAGACATAAAAAGAGAGTTCTTAGACCTGTTAGCTTCATATCAGTGTCTGTACTCTCCTATTATCTTCTGTCTTAATTCATCTGTTAGTTTTACCATGTTATCTGGCAATTGAAGTTAAATAACTGCTTATCTCATCATCAAAGTATTTCAAGTATGGATACATCCTCATTATCATAGTATCTAATAAGTCTGGCGACCTTCATATCCTAGCTTTCATCTTGTCCTTAGTCTCTATCCTAGTCTTACCATCTATACTCTTCTCATCTATATAACAGTTCATCATCTCACGTGTAAGTATCTCCCAGTCTTTCTGTGAGTCCAAATGTTCCCATTTGATAGCAATTTCTCATTTCTGCACCTTCTCTTGTAGTAGGAATGCACATTGACTCTTTAGGTTTGCATAGTTCTGCTTAGCACCAGTCTCTATAGGCTTGGCATTGTTCACAAACCCAGTAGAGTAGGGGATTCAGTCTACTACTCATCATCCTACTCAATCGGCATCTATAATTATGTTCCTAGATTCAATCTCGTACTGGTTCTGAATCAGCTTTATAGATGTCTTTACATCTTCTACACTACTTTTAGCATAAGTCCATACTCTTATCCATGTATTTCATCTTCGTAAAGATATTCTAGTCGTATCTTTTCAGAATCTAGCAACATCACAGATAAGAAAGTATTGGTCTCCATGAGATTCGTTATCTTTTAACTTATCCAAATCTCATTGCTTGAATAATAACCAGTTGTTATCATCAAAGTCCCACTGTCAGTATAACAATCTCTTCTTAGTCCTTTCACTAGCTCTCTCTAAGTTCTGGATATATCACTTGTCTATGAAGTTGTTGGAATACACTAGAGATGGAATAAAGACAGCTTGTTTTCAGTCCTTATGCTTCCCTTTGTAGTACCTTTCATAAACATGTCATGGATTAGGGTTAAATGTTTCTAGCACCTTACCTAATATTCCATACTCCTCATTCTTGAATCTTCATACTCTGGTTTGGAGTATCTCGATTCATTCTAAAGGACATTCAGCACTCTCTTCTACGAAAGCTCATGTAAGTTCCAGACTTCAGAATCTGTTATACAATGGGTCTTGTGGTAAATAGCATCACTCCCTTAATAGTATCTGACTACCATTGGGAAAGGTTATTATGTTAGATACGTTATTAAGTTTTCATCTCATATCTTCTGGTATGTTGTAGTCCCTGTAGAATTTCTCTAAGGAAATAACAGAAGTCTGCTTGATGTTCTTAATAGTATCTCTAACTAGAGCATATCTGACTCATGGATACTGGTTACACATTCTCCATAACCAAATGATACCTAGATAAGTCTTACCTCATCACGCTCATCATCCATAACCAACAGCTGTGTGATAATCATCTAATAAGACATTAAATGCTTTCTGTTGATTCTCGGTTAGTTTTATCTCTACGTTAGCCATTGTAAAATATGTATCTACATTTCTAAAAAGTTTTTCATTTCTGCCTAGCTTGTTCCCTAAGAGATTTTAATAGGTCTTCATAATCTTTTTTCTCTTTCATCTTATGCCTCCATTTTCTCTGACTAATAGATTTAGGATTCTGACTAAATTCTATCTTATCTACTAGATCATCTGGAGTTATTTTCTTCCCTATTCGCTGCTGAAACTCAATGAGTCCAATCTCCTTAATGCTTCTTCCTCATTCTCCCATGGGGTCACTTTCTCTCATGAACTCACAGATCAAGGTCAAACAGACTCTTGCTTTGTATCACTCTGAGAGTCATGGTTTGTTCAGTTTTCAACTCATTCATTACTAGCAACAGATATAAATTGCACCACTGGTGCTGTGTTCTCTTCTCACTCTTCTGGCATAGGCTCTGCTTTATATCTCTTATCTCTTAACTCCAAAAATCTTAACGCTGTCTTAGCATCTCATTGCCTTATCCTTCTCTGTACAGCTGCTCTCGCTATCAGCTTTGGAAATTGCCTAGCAATAGCCACTCTTCTGGCGAACTCTGGATTAGAGTTCTTATGATTGTAGTATGTAGGCACTGTTATTCATGCTAACATACAAGCCTCTTCTATTGTCCCATCCATCATCAACGTCTCTTCTATGATCCTATACTGCTCTTCTCATATCTTAGCCCTATCTCATCTAGTGAGCTGATTTTTAGCTGGCTTAGGCAACATATCATCTACTGTCTTTATCTTAGCAAGGGTCTTTAAGTCTTTTATTTCTTCTCAATCCATTACTTAAATAAATATATAAATCTGAATCGCTGTGTTCTTAATATAAGCCATAACTCCTTATACCATACCATTCACTTGGTTCTAGCAGGTGTGTATATCGCTCTGTTTACACTCCACCCATATCTCTTAACCCTGTTATAGAATGAAAAATAATCTACATAAGGCTTTCAGATTTTTTTCATCCTTTCCTTATGTACCTCCCAACAATGTAAGATGTTCCCCTTCTTACTAAGGTAGTCCTCTGGATAACGGAATGTCTGCATTTTGTATAATTAGAAAAATAAAGACTAATGTCTCTTATCATATGCCTCCCATAACTTTCTCCAGTTCTTCCTTGGCTTATAAAAATTCTTCTCTCTCCATAATGCCTCGTTCTCCCTAATTAAGATTGGCATCTTTATACTTAGATCATATTTGTGTCACTTTCACTTTAATGTAGCTCTTAATTTCTTCTTTAATTTGGCTGCTGTTCATTCCCCCCATTTCTTATCTATGTTCTTGTCATACTCATCATTCACTCTCTCCTTGGCAACAGTATCCCCCCTAGATCATGTAGCCCAATTACAACTACGACACTGTGCATTGATATTCTCTATCTCTAAACATATATGCTGAAATCTCCTACTGTATCTATGCCCACCAGATAAATTCTCCCATGAACACCACTTATTACAACTAATACAATACCCATTACCATCTGCATCTGTATCCCTTAACCTTGCATTCTCCTGTGCTAACTCCATCGCAAACTGTAACGGCTTTATCTTTGGTCACTCTGTTTTATACTCCCTCTTAGGTTTTCACTCTACCTCCCTTATCTCATTCAACATCTTCCTCCTATATTGCTCTTCCTTCTTCTTTAACTCAGCTTTTTTCTTCCTCTCATACTTCTCTAACTCATGCTGCCACCCTATCTTTATCCTCTCTTTCCTCTTCTCCATCAATATTAAATACTTTAAGTCTATCTTGTTCCTAAGAGACTCAATCTTATATAACCATTTCTTCTCTACACTCTCCCTAGTCTTCAAATCAAAAAATCCCTAGTTATCTAAAACTAGAGATCATGTAATCAGATTTCTCCTGATTTTTTCTTTACAGACACTAAACACTTATTGTTATTTATAATAAAGTCAAGAGATATTTTAAACTAGTTTATTCTACTATCTCAACTTTCTCCTCTCAATTCTGTCTAGCAAGCCTTATCCTCTTCTCCTCTTCAGATTTTTCTTTCTCCTTGTCTATCTCATTGTCTATCTCCTTAAACCTATTATCCAAATCCAACTCAACAATTATTCCCATAATAAATGCTAATATAACTATAGCTGATATTGCTATAATGAATAAAATCTTCCATGTAGCCATAATATATTATAATTAAATTATAAAACTAGAATGGTAAATCTACAAAATCTGCATCTGTATCACTAGTATCCATACCTAATGCCCATTTCTTGAACTCATTAAACGTCTGTGCTTGTAATACTGGTAAACATCTACACCTAGTCATGTGGTTGAAACATCTCTCTAATGCTTCATCTAGCGTCTTCTCAGAACTCGCCTCCAACTCTTCATAAGCAACATTAGCTTCATCTAACCACTTCTTATATCTATATAACTCATCAGCATTAAATCATTCAGATTTTTTTGATAACTTTTCTAATTCTTCCTTTAACCTTCTCTCACTATCTTCTAATGCCTTAACCTTATCTTTTAAATAATTAACATCACTACTCTCATCTACTACTAGATAATACATCCCATCCTTCTTGTATATCTCCCCCTTCATCATCTTCCTCCTTATTAAATTCCTGTCATTCTTCTTTCAGAGATAATTCAATATCTCATCCTGCGTGCTGAAACATTCTTCCATTTTTACTACTGTTAATATATAAAGTGACATTTGTCACATACATCTATACACAAAAAAATATAATTTTCAAGCCAATTTGTGATATGATGTCACTGACATTTGTCACAAAAAAATAATGTGACATCTATGTCACACAATACGTGAATGTGACACTATCATGAGTTGTTTTAGCTTGAATTCAAGTCCTTACCTGTTATATATGCTTTGTGACATTAGTTGTTTTTGGTTTGTGATATTCGTCACAATATGTTGGGAAAAAATAGCGATGGATAGTCTATAAACAAACCCCCCCCGTGGGCGTTTCGGGGGGTGGGGGCTTCTTCTTTTTACTCTAGTTTATCATTGCTTTTTATTGCGTTTAGTCTGATCCATTGCGTGTATAATAAAATCGAAAATCGGAAAAGAGAAATACTAGTTTTTTATTGCTTTTTCTCTTGTTTTTCTTAGTAAGAGCCTATATACAATCCATCCATACAAAATGGATCTAGAGGTTGTTTTATAGATCTAGAGGTTATAATATAAAATACTGATTTAGGATATAAAAAGAAATAGATATATAATATATATATTGTATAGGATGAAATATAAAAAGGAAATAAAAAAGTCTGATCTATATCATGTATAGAATATAAAATAAAGTATAGATTGTATTTTACTATTTTATTATAATTTTAAATTATAGGATTTTCTGATTTTAAGATTTTTGGATTTTCAATATATATTTTTGCATTTTCTAGGATCTGATCTAGACTAGATATATAATATTATATAAATTGTATACATTTTATATAAAATACTCTTGATTTTTATATTGAAATAATTATATAATATATAGACGGATCAAAAAACATAACATTTTATCTTATAACTCTTTATATAATTTGATCTGATCCTGATATAAAAATATAAAATAATTAATAAAAAATCAAAATTAATAAAAACAAATTAAAAAAAGTCTGATTTTATCCTTTATATTATATCGAATATGATAAAAAACATTGAAAAAGCAATAGATCATTGCAATCGATATAAAAATTTTGATTGATATAATAACTTTAGTATTATATCTAGTTATTTTTCTGATCTATTAATTTGTGAAAAAAATCCTTATTCAAGTCAAGATCTATTAATTGATCTAAAATTAGAAATATTGAAAAATAAAGATCTATTTCTAGAAAATGATCTATCTATAAAAGCATATGATTGCTTGACTAGAAATATAAACCTATTAATTGATTGATTGATCTATAATATTTTATAGATCATGAAAATAAAAATAAAAAAATCTGATCCTTTATACTATTTTATCCTTTATACTATATCCAAAATGAAAAACGTTACTATTAATTGAGTAACTTTTACTCAAAAAAAACTAGATCCATTTTATAATTGAAAATCTGATATTTTTGATATATATAAAAATCCTAGTCAAGAAAAGATCAAAATTTTTAATTATCGATCTAAAACACTAAACAATATCTATTGATTGACTTGAAATATGCATAAATTCTCAATCTATTGAAATATTATAGATCAAAATTGACAATTGCATAACGTAAAAATAACTCAATCATACAATTATATTCTAGACTAGACTTTTTCTAGTCTAGGATTTTTCTTTTTTTATCCTTTATACTTTAGAGAAAATGAAAAAATCAATAACTATTAATAAAAATCTGATCCTAAACAATCGATATAAGGATTTTTATGAAATATTGCAAGAAAATCTAGAAAAAATGAATAACTGATTGAAAATTTGAAAATATTATCTTGAAATAGAAAAAGATCATTTTTCATTATATTTCAAAAAATATCCTGATTGAATTATATATCAATCTCTTGCATTTTTTAATGATCTATCAATCTATTATCGGATAAAATGAAATATCAATCAAAAACAAAATGAAAATATCAATATCTAATTTTTATCCTTTATACATATTAAAAATGAAAAAACTATTAATAATCTATTGAAAAAATAGAAATTATAAATGAATCGATTTTATGGATTATTCATTGATAGAAAAAAACAATTCTGAAAATCTAATGATAAAATGATATGATTTTATGTATATCTGAAAAACTAAAAAAGAAACTAAAGAAATATTCAATAATCGATTAGAATTTCAAAAACAAAAAATAGAAAATTCAGGATATGATTATCGAAATGTTATACATGAATTAAAATATTCAAAATAATTAAAAATTCTTTTATCCTTTATATTAAATCAAAATGAAAGAAAAATTACAATTTATCGATTTATTTAATGATCGATTAGAAAAAGATGATTTTGAAAATTTATGTATGAGTGAAAATGAAATAAAAGATTATCAAAATGGTGAATTTGATCCTTATGTTATTTTTGAGTGAGATCCAGATTATATGATAGATGAAAATTGAAGTTATACCTATTTTATAAGAATAAAAGATAAAGTCTATTATATATGAAATGAATATTGAAATGATGATTTGGACAAGTTACAAGAATTTTGTGAGTGACAAAATCCTAAAGTTAGTATATCTTGAACTTGTAGTAGATCTCAAACTAAAAGTCGAAAATATTTTGAAGATGAAAATTACAATCGAAATTGATTTTATGATTATAAATGATTGAAACTAGCATATAGAAATGGATGTTGATATACTTATGCATTGTTTAAGTATGAGTAAACACTAGGTTATACCGTTATAAAAATAAAAATAAAAGAAACAAAAATATAAATCTGAATAAATACCTATACACAAACAAAAAATCTTATTTTTATCCTTTATTCTATATTAAAATGAAAATACAATCAATTAATTATCAAAAAAGCCGATGATCTGATTGAACTGTTTATAAACAAACAATAAAGATAGATCATGAATTACAAAAAAAGTATAACAATAGAATCAGATATATAAAAAATAAAGTGAATAAGAAAATCAAAAAAGAGCATATATTTAGTGATAGTGAAGCAAAAATATTATACTATACTGATACACTAAAAAAATGAGTAAACTATTTACACTTAACTTGACTATATGAATTTTATAGATTGATAAGAAAAATCTGAATAGATAGAAAAATACTAGATAGAAACACTATTATAATTGTAAAATAACTTTTATCCTTTATACTTATTAAACATGAAAAAAAAAGAATATATAGATCAAATCGATTTCTATTGATACGATGAAAACTATATACATTTTAAATTTTGAGATTTGAGAAAATGTTATTATTTTACAAAAGAATTTTGCGAAAAATACCCAGTTTTTGCTGAGGAATTTTGAAAATATTTTGACTATGAAGAAAGTGTTTTTAAAAATCCACGAGAAATCGTTTTGTATGTTTACAACTACAAAATCCCCGTATATTTCTATTTTAACTTTACTGATACACCTTGTTATAATAAACAAGACGCTATAAGATATTTAACAAGGGAATATAGCGGAGAAAATAAAAATAAGCTATACAGCTATAATTGATGAGAATATCAATGACTAGATACAATTTCAAAAATTCCCTTTTAGATCCTAACAAATTATAAAAGTGAAACTAATTAAAAGAGATCAAAATTTTCTGGATAATGGAAAAGTCTATACCGAAGTATAGACTCTTCCTCATCCTTTATACTATATCAAAATGATATAATACAGCTTGTAATATAGAAAATTTTTATTAAAAATCAACATTAATTTATATCTTTTATACTATATCATGGAAAAAGATTTTGTAAAACTATATTCTATAACTGATCTAGCAAAAAAGGAAAATCATCATCCATTGACTATTAGAAACTGAAAAAAATATATAAAAGTCAGATATGAAACAGCTAGAAGTAGAGCATCATTTAAGAGTGGGGAAACTAAAACACCTTATACATATAAATACATACGTTGGGAAGACGTAAAAGAAATTGCAGAAAAACAATTCTGAAAAAGAATCATTTTTAGTTAAAAAACTAGATTATGTGAGTAACAAAAGAGCTTATCCAAAAATCATTAGATGAGATAAAAAACCACCTAGATCTAACAGCTTGAACTATGCCTAAAGCATATACATTGAGACAAATTGCGTTTTTGGATTGAATAGATCCTAGAACTGTAAAAACTTGTGGGAAATATATGCCTGTAAGGATAGATTATAGAGAATACAAATATTCATATAACATAGGAAGATATAAAAAGCCTTATCAAGTAAGGTGGATGAGAGTAGATGAAATAAAGTTTATATACAATAAGAGAAATAGGAAGAAAAAACTAGTGGAAGAGCCTATTTAATAGAAAAACAAATCTGAATTATTTTTAAGTATAATTGTTTTTTATTTTCTAACTTTTTATTATCATGGAAATAACAAACAAACTATTACTAGAACGATTGCAACATTTAGAAAACAATCAATATTCAGAAAACACAATCCAAAACTATTTTACTGATGTAAAATTATTTCTTGAATTTATAAAAAACAAAAACACAGTAGATACTGTGTATGTAGAAAATTTAAGACTTGTAGAAATTGAAAATCGGAAAACTATCTTATCGAAAACATTAACACCCAAAACAAGCATTTACTATCAGATAAAACCTACGATTTCTCAGCAAACAATTCAATCAAAATTAACAGCAATAAAATCATTTCTGAAATATCTAAATAATTATCATGATACTTGACTAGATTATAGGAAAATAGAACTGAAAAAAGTAAAATCTGATTATATTGAGTGTTTAACAGATGAAGAATATCAGACTTTTTATAACTACATTTGAGAATTTGAAAAATATAGGATAAATTCACTAAGAATGCAGTTACTATGCAATATCGCATATACTAGTGGATTGAGATTATCAGAAATCCTATCATTAAAGATTGAAGATATAAAAAAATCTGAAACTAGGATCAGATGAAAATGAAATAAAACTAGACGAGTATTCTTTACAAAATCAAGTCAAGAACTCATGGAAAACTATCTCGAAGAAAGAGAAAAACCAACACCACGAACATGAAAAACAGTTATTCAATCAGATTTTATTTTTACATCTTTAAATATCGGAAGATACAGTTGAGAACCTATGAAAAAGAATACTGTATGTGAAAGAATAAAAAAGTATTCAGATGCACTTGATATTTGAAAAAGAATCACTATTCACTCCCTTAGACACAGTTATGCAACGAAATTGCTAGAAAGTGGCTTTAACATTAGGGAAATTCAAGAATTACTATGACATTGTGATATACAGACAACAGAATGATATTGCCATGTATTAAAGAGTTCTTTAAAAAAGAAGGTTAGCCTAGTTTTTACCTAGAGAAATGAATTTTAAAAAAAGACTTGACAAAGCTAGGAAGATTGTTATAAAGTAGGTATCTAAGTAAAAGGATTATTTATCGATATTATAAGGTCGTGGGTTCGAATCCCACCCCTCCCAGAAATAAGTCGGTAGATAATTCTATCGGCTTTTTTCTTTACAGACATAGAGATCGTGGAGTCGATGGCTTAGATTACAAATCTAATTGTCGCTTCACACCAAATATGAATCAAAAGATGAATTAAGTAGTCTATTGAGATATACGAAGGGAGTAAATAATGAAGCGACGTTTACTCCCTTTTTGTTTATTTATCTCATAGAAATAAAAATGTTAGAACAAGGTTATTGAATAATGCCTAACAAGGTATTGTATAGCACAGATCTTACAGATAAGCAGAAATTATTATTCTGTGTTATTTCTAGTTTGTGTGCTGAAAAATGATATTGCCGAGCTACAAATGAACATTTATGAGAATTGTTATGAGTAGATAAACTCACAATCTCTAGACATATATCACAACTTCAAGAGAAATGATACATCATCATTGATATAATTAGTCGTAATGAAAGAAAAATTAGGATTGACGAAAATATCAAGGGGGATTGACAAAAACGTCAAGGGGGGATTGACGAAAATATCAATCCCTATATATATACTAATATTACAAATATAATAACTATTGAAAAAATTTTTTCTTCCTACTACTGAAAGACAAGATGAATAGATGAGAAGCGTTGCACTAAACTAATCAACGATAAACTTAAGCAATGAATCACATTAGAAGATATACGAATATCAATGGTGCTATACAATACTGAATGCAGGATGAAAGAGTTTAAATACACTAGGCTGTTTGAGAATCGGATTGTATGAGTACAGAAACTTACGGCTGATGATATAGAAGATACACTTACTAGGCTTATAAGACAACACAAAGAGAGGAAGAAATCTGATCCTAAACGATGAAATAGAAAACCAGCTAAGGATCTATGGAAAGAATTATGAGATACATTCTGAATTGATAGGATAAACAAGATATACAGAGATGAAGACACAAGCACAAATATTTTACATTTTACATAGCGAAACAATGTTCCAATTCAAAAAAAAACAAGCCATCGTTTATCCAAGTCCAGCATTTGATGAGTTTGAGTGCATAATGACATGAGAACTCGCCACTATTATCGCAGAATCTAACTCATGAAAAACCACATTTGCATTAGATATGATAGAGAGAAACGCTGATAAATGAATTAAGTGATATTACATTAACCTAGAGTTTCCTATCGAAACTATGCGACAATCTAGACGGCTATGGTTTCATGGCAAAACAAAAAAAGATTTAACAGAAGATTGAAACTTAACAGACGAGGAGATAAAAGATATGGAATGTTACATAAATAGTAACCTAGATAAATTCGAATATTACAACAGTCCAAACTGAATCACATTACAAAGGCTAGAACAAGTTATTGAGATTTCAGCATTAGAATGACACCAATTATTTGTTGTAGATACTTTCAGTAGGATACAAGGGAATTTAGAGAAAGATGCGAGAAATAATCAAAACAAGTGCATGGAGGAATTACAGGAATTAGCACAAAGACTGAATGTGGCAATAGTTATGCTACACCATACAAACAGGCAATGAACATGGGAATGATCCCAGAAGATAATGGATTTAAGTAATGTGTTTATTGTGATAACCAAAGAAATCGATTGAGAGGAACAGGAATACAGAAAATATAAGCTAATGAAGGATAAGTATGTAGTGAATAAAGAAGTCGACGTTTATTATTACTGATGAAAATATGTGAAAGACTGATTTTGACCCGATAGATGACATTGAGACACTGACAAGCCATTCTAACTTGTGTGTTATCAGAACGGCGAAATTATTACCTACTCTTCAATTTATGCAGGAGTGCTGACGAAGATTGTGGGAACTGCTACCAGATGATGAGTGAGAGTTCGAATATAATGTTTTAACCTTTTACAAACCAAAGACATGAAACTAACCTACCTAGATCAGAAATGGAATTACAAACCAGAGTATGATGTCGCAGAGTTCACTAGAGTGAATTGAATTGAGGATTATGATCCTACAAAAGTTTTAAAGCTGATGGTAAAGCTGTATTCGATTCGATGTCAAGAGAACCGACCAGAATACTATTCAGATCCTATTTAGTTTTTATTCTTTATACTATATTAAAATGGGAAAAAAGAAACAACGTTTAGTTAAGTTCGTTGATAAGTTGGATTTCAACGAATTAGAGAAATGACAAATGTTCGCTATGGTTGACTGAAAATTAGCCATAATAAATCCAACAGAAGAAGACTGGAAGGAATATTACTTAGACCAACAAGCAGAGTATGAACTAGAAGAGGCAATGATTAGAGACGCAGAAGATTGTGAAGACTATGAGCCAGAGTATTATTGAGATGAACAATTACCATTTTAAATTTTAAATTATTATTAAAATGACAGATAAGCAACTAACTAACAAGGCTATCAAATTTAAGGGTAGCGATTATGTAATGGTTAAGGATAGAATCCAATACCTTGCAGAAAATTATGACGGTAGATATGATCTACTTTCAGACTATCAATATTATCCAGATCAAAAAATGTGGGTAGTTAAAGCTACATTGAGAGTATGGGATGAAAAACACGAGAAATATTCAGAGTATAACTGATTAGCACAAGAGATAGAAGATACTACATTCATTAACAAGACATCAGCATTAGAGAATGCAGAGAGTTCAGCATGGGGTAGAGCTTGTGCAGCATATAATATCTGAGTAATAAGTAGTATAGCCAGTATGGATGAAATTAATAAAGCTGAGAACAGAGCTAAAAGTCAGACTAAATCTTTTAGTAAGGAATCAGTATTCCAGAGAGCATATAATAATACAGAGTTTATTAAGCAATGTATTAATGAAGATGATTTCATCTGAAAAGTTAAACAACACATGGAACTAGATGAGATCCAAGAATGACAATTAAGATGAAGATACCAAGAAGTGAATAAGCCAGAGAATCCAGATAATTTACCCTTTAAATAAGCCAGATGTTTAAACGACGAGAGCATTATCTATGTGCATTTGTATTTATTCTCATGCTAGTATTAGCAGTATTGCCGATCCCTGCTATAGTCAATGGATGGGTAACATGATGGTGGCTACTACTAGTGATACCGTATGAAGTGATATATGTATGAACTTTATTTCGATTACTAGACTAGATGAGTTTATTGGCACTAATTATGTGATGAATACTCAGTTGATGACTGATACAATATTGAAATCAGCCACTTGATTATGGCTTAGTGGAACAAGTATCCACACAGACAATTCAACATCGCTGATATGCTTCATGAGATACAAGACAACTTATGGTTCAGAGAGCGTATGAGTTGGGTTGATTACCATTTGTTATCATGATAGAATGTGAAAGCTGATTTAACCCTAATGCAGTATGAGATAGTGGTAGAGCTTATGGGTTATGTCAGATGAACAACAGATGGCATAAGGTATCAGATGAGTATAAGAACTCATGGGAAGTACAGATAGATACTTGTTATCAAAAGTGGAAAGGCTGAACTAAATTTTACGGTCCCCAAAGGATTATTAAATGACAAAAATGTTATAATTATGTTTCCAATAGATTTATCTTTTAATTGCTTTATCATATCATCATGATATTCTGAATAATCATTGCACTACCACTAATACTATTAGTGTTTATAATACTATTTGGTCTAATAGACGTAATGCTATTTGACTGAGCTGTAAGAGACCTGCTCAGTGCATGGGCAGAACACTGGGCAGAAAAACACATGCCTAAAAAAGATTAGTTTTTTATCCCTTATACATATCAATCATGAGAGAATTTACGATTTGATGTTTGAGCTTTATCGCTCTATTGTTAATTATTTGTGGTTTCAACTCTTGGTTTGTAGTTGAGCCATGATACAACTGATTTACTGTTACCCTAGGTAAAGTAAACCCAGAAGTCTATACTGACTGACTACATTTCAAAACGCCTTTCATAACTAAGGCTGTGAAGTATAACGTTCAGACTCAGAAACTAGACGCTACTGCTGACGCAAGCTCTAAAGACTTGCAGAGTGTAGGTGCTACTATCGTAGTAAACTACAAGTACAAGGAATCAGAAGTAGTTAAACTTTACAAGAACGTAGGTAAAGAAGAGAAGGTAGCTGAGAAGATTATTACTCCTGCTATCCAAGAAGTGTTCAAGGCTGTAGTTGCTAAATACAGTGCAGAACAACTCATTACTGAGCGTTCAGAAGTATCTAAGGATATTGAATCTGCTCTTAATAAGAGACTAGAACCGTATGGTGTTCAGATTCAATTATTCAACATTGTAAACTTTGATTTCTCTAAATCATTCAATGACGCTATTGAGGCTAAAGTAACTGCTGAACAAGAGGCTCTAGCTGAGAAGAATAAACTAGAGAAGGTTAAATATGAATCTGAGCAGAAAATAGTATCTGCTGAGGCTCAGGCTAAGGCTATTGAGATTCAAGCTAAGGCTATCCAGAATCAATGAGGTAAGGAATATGTGAACCTTAAATGGATTGAGAAATGGAATGGTCAACTTCCAACTACAATGGCATGAGACGATTTATCACTAGTGATGATGAAATAATGAGACTACTAGTTATATTAATGCTTATCTGTATCGTATCCTTCTTTGTATGGATACGGTACGAGATGAGTATCCCTGCTTTATACCTATAGAACAATCATGAACAGGTGTAGAAAATGCTGACACCCCATAGAAAATGGTAGCCGTCTATGGTGCAAGAAACACAGTCAAGAGGTTACCGATGAACTCAGATGATTACATAATCACTGATTTGATTACTATTTCACCTTTTATCAACGTCAAGGAAATAGAGAAGAAATGAAATAGAACTCTCTGTATTCAGTGTCGTAATCTCATTGATAAAATCAAAATTGCTCAGAGGAATCAATCAGAGGAATATAAGAGATACCAACAGGAATATAAGAAAAGAAAAAAGCAGTAATCAGACTTTTATATTTTTATTTGTTTTAAATATGCCAGAAAAAGAAATCTGAAAGCTATTGGAGTTGCTTAATGAGTATGTAGAAGAAAAGGATTTTGGAGATGATTTGAATGAGTATAATTCAGCTGAAATCCTTGACGAAAAAACTTTAGAAGTTAATGGAGAATATCACGATATTGAATATCTGATTTCTAAATCTTTTTGATTTATTCAACGGCTAGTAGAACAAGATAAGATAGACATAAGCAAATTAGATAAAGAAGAAAAAAATCAGAATATAGATATTTGTATCTATAAGAAATTAAGTAGAGATGAAGAAAATACTGAACGATTACTTATGCTACTATCTATCCAAGAATCGCCTATTGAGTTCCTTATAAGTATTCTGAAAAATGTGTAAAATCATTCCCCAAAAGTACTGAAAAATGTGAAATGGGGAATAATCAGATTTATTTATTAAGTTTATAACAGATGGAAAAGAAAAAAGAAAAATCTGAATGAATAAGTATGGAAATACCAGAAATAGATTATACTTCTTGTGAAGACCATACTATTCTTAGAGGGATGTATATGTGAGTTAATATACTTATTTACTACTACTGACATACATGACATCCATGTGCTTATTTGAAAGTTAAGTGAGATGAGAATAGTGTTTATTATGAGAATGATGAGCCTTGCCATTGATGAATAACATTCTCAAATTATGTAGATGAAGATAGTAAACGAGCTGAATGAAGATTTGATAAATGATTTTGGATAGGATGGGATTATGCACATGGAGGAGATTATATGAGAATACTATGACATGAGAGTGACAAGAAACGGACAACTAAAGAGATTCTAAAGGAGATAGAAGAAATGATTGTGTATTGTAAAACTAAGTGAATGTTATAATCAGACTTTTATATTATTACTTTATACCTATGGAAAAGAAAGAAAAGAAATCTGAATTTATTTGAAATATAGATAAACCTTTTGAATGATACCATTGGAAAGAAATCTGAATTTCACTTTTTTGATTAGAGGCCTGTGAGGATTTATGATTTGAAATTATAGAAAATATATTACACGAAGTATGAATAAACCAATGAACTACTATGAGAGAATTGATTATGTCAGATGGAATTGAAAGAGCAAGAAATACAGTAGAAACATTAAGAAGAATGAAAAGTTGGTATAACATAATGACAATGCTAAATGAATGCTGACTTTGACCTAAACAGTATCAATAAATAAAAAATTAATATTGAATTGACACTGTTATGTGCAGAAAGTATTTGAAAACGAATACTAATCAGATTTATTTATTTAATTTTATACCTATGCACAAGATATATGAATTTGAGTGAGAGAGATATGTTAGGTTAGATGATTATGAGAAATCTACTAAACTATTAAAAGCAGAAATAGGGAATCTGAAAGATGATTTAGATAGGATAGAAGAAATCAAGGATAGAGAGTGGTGTAAGCTCTTGAAAGAGAATGAGAAACTAAGTAAGGAATTAGAGAAGAAAGAGACATCATTAAGAGCTTGGAGAAAGCTGAAAAAATAATTTATATCTTAATTATATAAACTATGGGAACTTTATGACAAAGAATTACATTTAATGCTAAAGAGCAAATGTATTCAGACAACACACAAGAAACTTCTTTAAGAGAAGAAATCAGTGATTTAATCAATAAATTTGATGAAATTAGAAATCAAACAGAAGAATGAGATGTTAAGAGATTAGCAAGTATAACTATCTCAAAGCTAGAAGAAGCCTGTATGTTTTGAATAAAAACTCTTACTTACAATAAGTAATCAGACCTTTATATTTATTATTTATGAGAATGAGAAAAGAGAAAGAAAAATCTGACCTTAAAATATGGGAACTTAAAAGATGAACTAGGGGTAAAATATGAAATATTATAGCAGAGTTTCTATGAGTAGATGGAATGTATTGTAGATGGAAAGTAGAATGAAGTGAGAATATAACCATAATGGGACACGCAAATCAGAAAGTGTCAGAATACTGAGAAATTGTTTAAAGAAAAAAGAGAGCTATAGCTCTCCATTTCATAGTACGAAGTAGTTTCTGTTTATAGATTCTACTTCTTTTTTCAACCTCTACCGCATGGCATCTTGATATTTGGTTATGATATAAATCTAATCAGTATACTTAGCAGTAGTAAAGTCTATATCTTCATAGTCTTCTATCTTCTGAGTCTCTCATAGTTTCTTTCTCAGCTTTCTATAGATTTGTCTATACTCATATTCTCTTCGTCTATGAGCATGGTGTAACCGTGGCTTTCTACACTGCTGGCATTTACAGAGTCAGAATCCCATACTGATTTTAGTACTGTTAAGCATTGTTATATGTTAAGAGCTAAATCTACTCTCTTTCCTAGGTACTAACTGCTCTCTCCATTTCTTGAAGTGAAGATTGTCTACGAAGAATGGTAATCATATATCTCTCTTCTTCACTGGTCTAGTACCATCCCATAAGATTCTATCCTTAGTTATACTCCTATCCTGAGTACAGTCAGAATGTCTTATGATATTATTTCTATCTATAGTAAAGTTTCCCATAAGATATTCTACAAGATCTGTAAGTCTATTAAGCTGATGGATGTTAAACTCCCCGAATCCTACTACTTCGATTCATAAGAATTTATAGTTTACATTCTCACATCATCACCAACTTCAATTACCTGCATGCCATAGAATATCTTTTGGATCTCAGATCTTTCAACATTCTCCATTTTCACCTATAACGAAATGGACACTTGCTTTAGCAGTTCCTTCTGATAGGTACCTCATATTGGAATCAAATGTTCATCATGCTGTATGATGAATAACGATTCCTGTACATTGGTTAGTCCCCTGACTCTTTTTGGTGGTCGTCACCTTTTTCTGAAATGGATACATCTTTATTAGAATTAGAAATTAAATTAACAATATCCTCTTCTTTAAGGATTCCTTCTACTATACCATTTTCCTTGAGAATTAACATAGGAACTGAATCAATTTGAAATTCCTTTACTCATACATCAGAGAATAAGAAATTCTGGAACTCATATCAATTCTCTTCTGCCCATTTCTTAATATGAGGTTTCATCGTGTAGCATTTACTACAAGATTCTCCTTCAATATACAAAGCTTCTTTCATAGGATATTTTTTAATAAGTAAATCTATAAAGTCTTTTCTTGACCAGCTATATCCTTTCATGTATTTTTCTCTAGATTACATAAAGTTTGGAATAAACATAATCTGCAACTTTTGATTGCCTCTATTCAATAAGCACATCTATCTTTTTCTGTTGATAATTCGTATCTATCCATGTTTATATCTTTTAGGTAAAAGTAAAGTTCATTCTTTATATCGTTGTGTAGGGTCATGTATATCTCTGCTATTTATCCATTCTAGTAGTTCTTTCTGTATCTCTGGTAATAATACTCTACTAGTCATATCAGTCAGCTTTTCTATCTGCTCTGGGAATATGTCATTAGCGAACAACGTATGTATAGCATCGTGCGTAGTTCTTACGATATATTCACAGTTTAAGTCATTAGTATCTCCATAACGAGAACGTGGACATCGATGATGTTTATTGTATTCTCTTTCTCTCCTTCACATTAATTTACTACTAGTGGATATAAAAGCACTAATACCCCTATTAGCATTATGATGAGGATTATAACTCACTCCACGTACGCTTTTCTTTGCTTTTTGAGTTCTCGATTATCCCCTCGATATATTCTTCCTCTGTTTTTAGTTCTCATTTGGATTTGATTATTGATAAAGCTGATTCTACACTCTGCCTATGTAGAAATTTCTTAGCATATCCTTTCTCTTTAGTCCATACTAATTCTCAACTTAACCATTGCACTATATCTCCATCTTCATCTTTTCTGAATATAGACCATTCATTGTCCTTTCCTCGATGTGCTATAAAGTATTCTCGTTTCATTTTATTTTCAGAACTCTTTTAAAGCTGTTAGAAACTCTTTCTGTTGTGCATTGATAGTTTCATTGTATTTATCTATTAGTCAATCCATACTCTTAACATAGAATATTACTATTCATACAATGCTGATTAATGCACATATCATAATTGCAAGAAACGTTCATCTCTCGCTAGATGTAAGTTTAGCAAGAGCATTACCTGTTTCTTCAATTGTATCTTTATCTAATGTTGGTGTCATTTTCTATTTGATATTAATTAATTAAACTACTGTATTACTTGTATAATACGTTGTATTTACTGGAACTTTCCAGCTATATCTTTCTCAATCGTACGTTCATCAAGTATCTGAAATCATCTCATACGTATCATCATATCAACTAGTTAAATTTAATCTAAACTCATTTTGGTATTCTCATTCCTGTGTCTTCGAAATTTTTATATTACTACAATACCTAAACATATTATTATAACAGCTAGTAGCTGGATTTGTAGCAGGCAGTGCTGGTAAAGTAGATAGTGGTGTGCTATAAAACATTCCACGATAACAATATGGTGCTAATGTAGTAGCTGGTAATGATGGTGCATAAATTAATCAACTACTTGCAAACATCGCTTCATAACAATAATCTGCTAATGTGATTGCTGGTAATGATGGTGCTGTTATTAATCAAGAGTCTTGGAACATACCCTCATAACAATATATTGCTAGTGTTGTAGCAGGCAATGTCGAAGGTCAAGTTGTCAATGAACTGCAACGACGAAACATCTCATAATAACAATATGGTGCTAATGTAGTAGCTGGTAACAATGGTGCATTTGTCAACATTATACATCAGTTAAACATATCACGGTAACATCACTCTGCTAATGTAGTTGCTGGCAGTAAAATCGATGAATTAACTAAGGCATCGCATCAACTGAACAAATTATAAAAACAATAAGAGGATACTGTGTTCGTGCTGTTCTTACATAGAAGGTATCCTATGTCTCATCAGATATTATATTGCCCACTATTATGTGTATAAAATCTACTATATGCACTACTAGTATTAAATCATGTAGGTATCTCAGATTTATTTCTAATATATAATTTTGTTGCATGTATTGTAATACGTGAGCCATCCCAATCAGACCAATCAGTCTTATTTGTACTTATTTCTAATGAAGGTATCTGATGTCATCAGTAACTTTGTAAACTAAGGTCTTTATTACTTGTAGTTTCAAAATAGAAATAATTATCTACTGGAGTAGGTGGAGTATTGTCTGGTCGTATCTGTACTCAATTCATCATTACCTTTAATACCTCTATCCCATTAATAATCCTTTTCTGTAGGTCTTTTCAGTTGATTTTAATAGCCATTATGAACTAGGTATTATGTTATAAATCACTCATGTCTCTGGTGTTAGTAAATTATACTCAGCCTGCGTTCCTACCCATGTTCTAGTTATATCTTCTCTCTCTGCTTCAGCTGTTGTTACCTCTATATTGTTTACAGTTCAGTTATTTAGTACAACTCTGATTATTGGTCTATAACGCCTTACCTTTCCATTTGGTAAAATATATGAATTGTTACTGGTTGGGATAGCTTGGAAGATTAGATTTGTAGAAGTACTCGTACTATCTTGTACTGGATAGAAATAGTAATCTCCTGTTATCTGAGTGTATCAAAATGTTGCACTACATTTTAGGATAGGTAATTTACCAGCATTTAACCAATCTATAGCACTCTGCACAGTTGTTGTATCTGTAGTGTTACTCATAGTAAATAGCTTTACATTTCATTCTCACCCTGCAATTGTCTCCCAATCATATCCTGTAGCCGTCTTAGTTAAAACCTGTCCCGTAGTACCTACATTTTCTGGATTAAAATTACCACTTCATCATCCACTCTCATCTGCCCATCTATATCATGTGCTTGTTCTCTTTAATGTTTGTCATAAAGATCCTTCATTTTCTGGATCAAATGGTAAAGTATTTTCTATAACATTATTATTAGTTATATTAATTCAATCCCCTTCTGTATAAGTAGTATCAACTGCATTTATTGTTCTTCAATCTGCATTAATTGTTATATTTCTTCAAGCTATAAGTTTATCCTGCTTATTATTCCATGTAGCTTTCTCAGCAGGGGAGACAAATAGATTTAAACTTCACTGAACTATATCATCGGAATCATCTACAGTTTTATTGAAATAATTAGAAAGATCTATAAATGAACCTAATGATACCCAATCAGTTCCATCCCAACAATAAGCTATTCAAGTATCTTCCGTTACCCAAACATCTCATACCTGTTGTCATGTAGTTGGTAAGCTGCTATAGTCAGCCACACTTCATTTAAAGGTCATAGCTGAGATAGTTGCAGATATTACATTATTCTGGTCTATAGTTATATTATTACCTGCAGTTAACTGGTCTTGTTTATGATTCCAGATATATTTTTCTCCAGTAGTTACTAATGATTCATCTGTTCATCCTTGTTCTTCTATTAATGATTCATAAGTCGTATCTTCCCAAGGTACATTAACCATTGCCTGATTATTAGCATTTAGCTGAACAGGATAAGTTCTTCCTGTAGCTGAACTAGGATTCTGAGCTGGTTCTGTTTGTTTAGTATCACTTCATAGCTTGATTACTCATAGCCTACTTGCAGTTGCTACGTCTAATTTATCACCAGTTAGGAATGGAATCCATACTCCAGTTCATGGGTCATAGTATAATGTATCATCATTAGCATAGATGATTCTAACCCAGTCTCAACTAGTAGTCTTCCAGTTAAGCATTGTACCACTCTGTTGCCATCAGTCTTCTTCCAAGATTTCTCCTACTGTAACTCCTACAGGTAAATTATCTTCAGGAGTGATTCATGCTGGTAATTGTAAGTCTACATATAACTCCTTAGGACCATCATATTCTGGGTCATCTTCTCCAGTATAATGGATAAGATTATTCATAGCTCTAAGAAGAACATTGATAACATGATTATTTGTTATCTCTATACCGATACCTCATGTGTATGGTATCATTCAGTCTTTTATTCTTACTGCCATTGTTTTAAATTAAATTATATAAATCTGATTAGCTTATTCAGTAGTTTCATTTTGTTAGGTTGTAGTAGTTCGATACTTCTTGGTCTGTCCATCATTTCTTTTCGTATATCACCTCACTCATTTTGCATCATGTTACTGGTAGTGTCCCATAATTATATCACAATCTCCCCATCATATAGAATACATGTCAACTTCATGAAGTATAATCATCTGTATTAGTGTACGGTGTAATTGCTAATTGTCAATTCACATACATTTTAACCGTTCAACTAATTCTTGTCCCCACAATATTATACCAAGCATTCTGTTGGTATGTATTAGTAGTTGATGCATTACTTCATCAAGTAAGCTGAACAAACATATTAGTGTTGTAGTCGTATTCCATAGAAATTCATGGTCGTGGTGAATACCTGTCGTACCGTTCTCAGAAAAATTTAGGAGAATTAGTTGAGGCAGATGGAACATATACATAAAAAGATACTGCCCAATCTCATGCCCCTATTTGAGAAATCAAGTTTTCTGGTATAGATATTACACAACTTGTTCATGTAGCCGTATTTTCAATATAATGTTTACTACCAACAGTCCCATAAGACAGATTACTACCACTAGCATTGGCGTTTCACATTTCATCATCTAAGTTTCAATCAAATTTCCAATAAGCTAATGTGTCGGCTCAAGGTTGCCATTTCTTAGGTCGCACAAGCTGACTTCATATATACATTCATGTTAGTTTATATCACATAACTGTTAGCTTATACCATATAAAGATTTAGTAAGGTCGTAGTAATCTGCTACCTCCTGTGCTGACCATGTCTTACTCTCTAGTATCAAATTACTCATTCATCAGATATATTTACGATTTAATGCACTACTACCATTGAAGTATCACACGTTAAACTGATTACCAGATAATGTCGCATAATAACTAGATGAGCCAATCTGATTTCAATCTAGGTATATTTTAGTTCATGAAGAATCTTGTGTAACTACTATATTCTGCCATGTACTTAATGTAGAAGTTATAGATGTAGCAATATCATTATATCATCGGTGTCAGATATTGATTGGCTGTAGATACCATAGAATTATACAACCACCTGCATTAGCAGTTCACATTCAGAATACATTATTTTCTCCCGTGTTGAATTGGTCTACATACATCCAGAAATTGAATGTCATAGATGTAGATATTGTATTAAATGGGACAGATGTTGTATATAATCACGAATTACTATCCTTTATAAACACAGCACAATCTACTCCTCACTTAGTTCATATAGTTGTAGCTCATCTATTAGTTAAATTATAACCATTTCCACTAGAATCAGTATAATCTAAGCTGAATGGGTAGTATGCAACCGTATTGGCTCATGGTGTCCATCATTCAAACACACCACAACTAGCAGTAAGTCCATTACTTGTAGTTGCTGTGATTGTTGCTGTTCATGGTGTTACACAAGTTACTAATCCTGTTGTGCTTACTGTCGCTATTGTTGAATCTGATGAAGTCCAGCTAATAACATCTTTTCTAGGTGCATCTTCTGGCTCTACTGTAGCTGTTAACTGTACTGTCTGTCAGATAGTAGTCAGACTTATAGAGCTTTTGTCTAGTTCGATTGATTCTGGATAAAGCTCTCCTATGTAAGCACTCTTTAACTCCAATGTTCATATATATACACTCATAACTTCTAAGAAAAAATATAAATCTGATTAGCTTTGGTCTGGAATTGTTAAATATAGCGTATTATTGTCATATGTTCATAAGTTAGCATAATCCGTTTCTTCTCATGCCCAGATTTTCATTCAACTTGTTAGAATATTATTAGCTTGACTACTTACCATTACATCTCATCAACTTGGTGCTGCCCATTCATATCCTCCTGCTGTCTTAGTTAGTACATCTCATGTGGTTCATACACTCTCTGGAGTAAATCATTCTGGAAATAAGTATTCATCCCCATTATGCATTATCTTATTTAAAGTATTTGTCATTACTTATTTGAAAAGAATTAAATCTGATTAACTGATTCAGTAGTCTCATTTAGTAGCATTGAAATAGTCTGATACTTCTTGTGCCGTCCAAACTTTGTCTTCTATGATTACATTTGATAAATAACATTGTCAAGGCTGGCTTCATCATCTATTATTACCTAATACTATATCTGAATATGTTACACTTAATGCAGCCGAAGAAGCATCACCATTATTATAAGATAATGTCTGTTGTACTCAATTCACATAAGCACTATTTCAACTACTTCCCCATGTAGCCACTACTAATATCCATTGTCATTCTGGTGTATTAGAATTATATCATGCAGACCTCCATCAGTTTTGCCAGTTGATAAAATTTAATTGTCATTGAGTTCATATTCAAGCTATAGCCTGTTCTATATTGTCATCAGCCCGCTGGATAAATCTCTCGTTATCTGTATGCCTCATTTTTTTCATCCAACAACAGAATGTACTATCTTGTGTAGTAATATTCACACTAACACTTGCCTTATCATCACTTCCATCAAAATAAGCACAAGCTACTCAGTCTGAAGTTGTAAGTATGGCTCAACTATTAGTCAGATTGTATCCATTTCAGCTATAATCATTGAAATCTGTATTTAGAGGATAGTATGCTAATGTATTAACTCACGGTTGCCAAGGTGTAGGTGCAGGTGGTGTGCTACTTGTATAAATAAAGTAATGCTTACCATCACTCTCTGCTCATGGTAATAATGCTGTATATTCAGCCTGTGTTACATATTCTATATCACTTCATCATCATGTAGGATTCTCCCAAGAAGGTCCATTCTGAGTTTGTGTAAGAACTTGTCCATTAGTTCATCAGCTTGGAACTTCTGAAATAGATAGATTACCACTTCATAATAATGAATTATTATTTATAGATTTGATATTAGTACCACTTACTAACGTAGCTTGTTTACTACTTAATCCATCATCTACATACTTCTTAGTAGCTGGATTATAGTTTCAACTAGGAGTATAAGAAGAAGTATTCGTCTTAGTTAATACGTCAGTAGTATTAGCTTTAGCATTTAATGCTGTAGAGAGATTAGTATTATCATAAGGGTCTCATGCTATATTTGCGAATGCTACTGTCTTGTTATGATTCTCTTGTAGTAGCCAAACAGTACCATCATAGATATATACGTCTCAGTCTGCTACTTCTGTATCTGGTTCAGGTATCTGACTTGCAGTACCATCATATTCAACTGGTGCAGGTCTGTAATTAGTAGACGCTCATACTCCTTCAATTAGATAATAATCTCATGTTGTATAAGTAAATGGAATAGACGCAGGAAAGCTGACAGGTTCTCAGCTACTAGCATTCCAAATACTTAAAAACCTACTTATTGTAGGTATTACTGCACTAATAACATTATCTTCTATTTCTATATATTCTCATGCTATTAGTTTATCCTGTTTTAGAGCAAGTTGTGCGTCTACATAGTCTCTTAGAGCTTGTAAAAGTGCGTCAACTTCTCATTTAAGATAAATCTGTTTAAATAATCCAGTTCCGTTATCTATATATAGTTTTCAGTCGTCTCAGTATAGCAACTTGATGTTATCTCCACTAGTAGTCTTAAATACTACTAGTGTACCATTAACATCCCAGTCATCTGCTATCAAAACTCTTCAAACGTTTACTCATACAGGGAAAGCGTCTAATGGTTCAATTCCATCAGGTAATTGAAGGTCAACATATATCTCGTTATCTCACTCATCCCAGATGATAAGGTTATTCTCTTCTCTTAGTCTGAGTGATATGACTTTGTTCTCATCAATA
>Ga0265298_10002306_pt1 | contig 26796 bp, 59 predicted proteins | sample AusTroGonzalo_MG_3_FD_193486 | JGI IMG/M metagenome (GOLD analysis project Ga0265298, IMG submission 193486) | Bovine rumen microbial communities from tropical cattle in Woodstock, Queensland, Australia - Gonzalo_01 | ecosystem: Host-associated > Mammals > Digestive system > Stomach > Rumen ...
TGCCCTGGTAATCGATGCTAGAACATGCACGCTATCGCAAGAAGCGAGGCTAGGACTATCATCATCGGGAGGTATTGCATTTCGGTTGTTCCTTTCGTTCGTTGTGCCTACATTATATCAAAGTCTGGACTAGACGCAAAGTACTTCTTGAAAATAATTTCAAAATTATTTGCCTAGATTCTTCCTTGCGTTTCTAGACAAATGTGATATAATATGTCTGGAATGTAGACCCATGAGTGTGACATTTCGTCTCATGTGACATTTTGTCACACTAGCATGTTCATAACTTGTTCATAAATAATTTGAAAATTATTTCAAAAGAGTACTTTGCAAACTCAAGCCTATTTGCTATAATATAAGCACAAGCAACGAACATCAACAACCTAAAAAGAAAGTGAGTCAAAAATGAACAAGCAAGCCGTCCGTCTCAACATTGAGTCCGAAGAACTCGCTCTTGCAAATCCCGAGTCGGTTCAAGCCATGCATCTTGCAATCTCGAAAGTCCTGAACGAGATTGACCAGGCTCGTGCTCAGGCTCGTCGCGAGCAGGAAGCGATGCGGGTTCTCGGGAACATGTCTGTTGTCCAGCTTGTTCAGAGACTCCATGCTCTGGTCGGTTGAGTCTGACTCGGTCTGGCTCGGATTTCCGAGCCAGACCTAACTTAGGAAAACAACAAGAAAGGAAAAGAAAATGAAGAAACTAATCATGCTCTCGGCTCTTGTGCTCGGCCTTGCGGCCCTGACCGGATGCGAAGGCGACTGGTGGGAGTCGAACCGGTGCGAACTCCTGGACCGCAACCACACGTTCACCAAGGCCACGGTCATGTACGGGAATACCAACGTGGTATACGACGTGGTCGCTTGGAAGGACTACGATCGTTCCGACACCATCCAGCTCTGGGTGAAGGACGAAGCGAGTCCTCGCGGACACAAGGTCGTGCTCACCCACTACTCGCGGGTAGTCCTAGAAAATCCGTCGCCCAAGTACGACCCCAAGTTCTGACGTCGGCCAGGCCAAAGGTTTCAGGCCCGGGTTTTCCGTGAGGGAGATCCGGGCCTCGACTTTTCTGGCGTCGTATAGTATGAATCGAAAGGAATTCAACAGATGAAGAAACTGATTCTCGTCGCCGTCGCGGGGCTTATGCTTTCCGGCTGCGTCAACATGTACACCAGGATGCCTGGCACCAAGGCCAAGATAACCGACACCTACCAGTCGACCCAGCTAGCGGCCGCCGCGACGGTCGTAGCCGCTGTTCCGCAGGTGATGAGCACCGGGAAGTTCGAATGGATGTGGGCCAACGTTTTCACTGTGCCGGTCGGATGCCTGGTGGGCCTAGATTGCTGCTGCGAAGCCGTAATCGACACCGTCTGCTGGCCTGCCGACTGGTGGCTGGCGTCGTACAGGGCCAAGGCTGTCAAGAGTTCCGACATTGTAATCGACAGGGCCAACCTCGACGGCGTCAGGGTCTACGGTTTCCGGGGTGAGCCGTACGTCAGGATGGAGCTTACGTACCGGGACGGCAGCAGCGACACGGTCAAGGTCGATCTGGAAGACGACGAAGAGGCCAAGTGAGATGGGCATGGACGTGACAGGAGCTCCGTCGTGCGGCGACGGGCTGATGAGCTGGATCAACGGGATGAGCGAGCAGCAGGCCAGGATCGAGCTGATGAAGATGGGCGTGCTGCCGATTCCCAAACCCGCTGAAAAGGCCAAGGCCGATGATCAGACTGGATCAGCTGTTCCAGCTAAAGCCTGACGACGCAGCGAAGGCGAAGGTCAGGTTCCTGGTCCAGGATCCGGCCGGGGAAGATCCTCTCGAGACTTACCTCGCGGATCCTTCCAGGGTCGAGTACGGCTGGACGCTGCACTACAACGTCAAGAAGCCGTTCCGGATAGGAGATCTGGTTTTCGCCTTCTGCAGGAAGCACGGCGACTGGCTGTTCGTCGGCGCGAAGGAGATTACCGGCATGGGGAAGGATTCGTACCTGGGCCGGAACCTCGACGAGTTCGACTGCTGGAAGGGCAGGCTCGTGGCGTCGTACTGGAACAGGTCGCAGAACCTGGTGCGCCGGTGGAACGGCATCGCGGCGTCGATCGAGGTCAGGTCGCTGCTGGAGGAGCCGTACTCCGGCGACAGGTTCCCTGGATACGAGAAGGTCGAGTCGCTGTCTTTCGGCAGGCTCGAGCAGATCGTCAAGCGGCGTCTCCCGGACTGGGTCGCAGCGCTGTCGAACGCGAAAGCCGTGTACCTGGTCACGGACGTCAGGTCGAACAGGCTGTACGTCGGCTCCGCCACCTCGTCGAACGGGATGCTGCTGAAGCGCTGGGCCGACTACGTCGATTCCGGCCACGGCGGCAACGCCGAGTTCAGGAAGCTTCCGTTCGACTACATCAAGGCGAACTTCCGGTACTCGATCCTGGAGCACTTCACCTGCACGACGCCGGACTGCGAGATACTGCAGCGCGAGCAGGTGTGGAAGCAGCGGCTCAGGACCATACAGTCCGGCTACAACAGGAACTGACCGATGGAAGAGCTTGGACTGCTAGACAGCAAAGGAATTGGATTGCCGCTGAAAGGCATAGACAGCGGCGTCATAGAGACAGAAGTCAGCATGATCGCGTTTCAGATCACTGCGCCGTGCAACATGCTGCGGAAGGAGGAAAACCTGGCGCTGACGACCAGGTCGTATCCGCAGTACCGGCTGGAATGCGCGCTGTCGGGAATCGAAGCCCCGGACGAGCAGTCCTGGCGAACGATGCATTCCGGATGGTTCAAGCGTCCGGTCGAGTTCGCAGTAAGGCAAGAACCTAAGCTGCAGGCTGCCTGGCGTGACACGGTATGGCGGTATAGCGCGTCAGACGGGACATGGCATGCAAGGTGACGACAGCCTGTCGGACTGGCAGCTGTGGCTGCTGCGGAACCGGCAGCTCGGCCGCAATGCGCGGACGCTCAGGAGCCCTCGTACGTTCGGCCTGTTCGTCGAGGGAATTCAGAAGACGAACCCGGCACAGCGCGCAGCGATGAGGTCGAGCTGCTACAACATGTTCCGCATCGAATGTCAGCTTTCTGGAATGCGCGACCCGGGCGAAGAAGTCTACGACATGATGCACAGGGGATGGGTCTGGTTCCCTGACGAATCCGGGATCGCCGGTCCCTTCGACGGCAAGTAAATAAAATCGCAACCAGAAAGGCATTATACGGCATGAAACTCAGAGAACTTAAGGAACTCCTGACCCTCGCGGTCGTCAAGAACAAGCTGCGTCCCGAGAAGACGACAGTCACTTTCGTATCAGCCTGCACAGTGGGTGGATCCACGTCGTACATCCCGTCGAAGTACGCGAACGGCACATACGACGATCCGCCGGAAACATTCGCCAAGGAATACGACTTCGAGCGCGACGTCGAGGCCGAGGCTGGCGGATACAGGATCGACAAGAAGGGCAACAAGTGCGTACTTGCTGTCGGATTTTTCGAGGAAGGCCCTGAAGGCGACGACTACGACGGCGGCGAGGAATGGGAAGGCGATCTTGACGGAATCGACGCCGCAGCCGAGAAGCTTGGCCTTACCGGCGACGAGGACGTCGTGGTGCACTACGACAGGAAAGATTACCCGCTGGAGCTGACGAAACGCCAGAGCAACGGAATCGACAACCTGGTCAGCTCAGTCGAAAAAGACAAATACGGGACGTACGACGAAATCTACCTGCAGGCTCCGTTCGAGCCGTCCGACGCGTGGCAGGAATGGAAAGCTGAATCCATCGCCGACGAAATCGACCCGGAAGACGAGATGGAGCAGGACTACGCCGACTACAAGGAGCGTTGGGCTGACGTCGAGCGCGACGAACGCTGAGGTGATCGATGTCGAAGTTCAAGTTCTACAGCGCGAATCCGTTCCGCAAGCCGAAATCGAAGACCGAGCTCCACAGGACTGACATCGGCGACTGCGTGCCGAGAGCGCTGTCTCTGGCGTTCCGGATGCCGTACGAGCAGGTCTGCAGGAAGCTGCATGTCCCGTTCCGGGAGGGCCGAGGCCTCAACACGAACAAGGGCGTCACGACAGAGCAGGTGAAGAAAGCCTTCAAGCAGGGCGTATGGATGGACTACAGCGCCGACGCGCAGCAGTCGCAGGCGATCAAAGACCTGATGGACGATCCCGAATTCAGGTCGATGGGCGGCTTCGACCAGGCTGACATGTTCGGCATGGAGGACGACGAGTTCGTTAACCCGGCGGTGAAGAGGAACATGACGGTAAGCCAGTTCCTCGACGAGTACGCCGGAACAGGCGAATGGGTGCTCGATCTCGAAATCGAGACGAACGGAACCGAAGGCCATTACACGTTCGTCGATGCGGACAGCCAGACCGTATACGATACCTGGGACTGCAGGAAGTGGAAGGTCGTCGGCGCGTACAAGGCGCTGAAGAAGGTTTCCGACAAAGGGCTGGAATAGGTCGTGAACGAAGGTGTCAGCACAGTTCTCACGATCGCAGCCCTGGCGTCGATGCTGTGCGCCTCCGCTGTCGCTTCTACCGGGAAGTTCGAGAAGGATGCGAAAGCTGTCGCGGCCGAAAAGGGAAAGCCAGCCACCGGAAAGGATCTGACGAAGCTCATGGATCAGGCAGCTACAATAAAGAAGTCGTTCGGCGGATACAGCGCCATGCAGGCGACGAACATCCTGGCCCGGACGCTGAAAGCCGAAGCCGGCGCCGACAAGGAGCGGAAGGCCGGCGGACACAAGCTGGTCGCCGACGTGATCCTGAACCGCTGCGACGGGAACCTCGACGAGGTGGTCCAGGTCTGTCTCGAGAAGTCGCAGTTCAGCTGCTGGAACAAGGCCGACCGCAGGACGCTGACCCCTGAGAGCTATGTGCCGCAGATACCCGGCGAGTGCAAGGACAACGTTCTGGAGCAGAAGGCGTGGAAGGAATGCCTCGAGCTCGCGGGCGACATCATGTCTGGCAAGTACAAGGCGCAGAACAAGAAGATCAACTCGTACTACGTGTATACCGGCAAGAACGCGGTGAACCCCAGCTGGGGGTCGAAGATGACCAACACCGTGACTGCCGGGTCGCAGAAGTTCGGGTACCTGAAAGACAACACCAAGTAGTCGAGGGCGCAGCGCGCGAAACAGCGCGACCGGCAGCCGTCGACAATCGACGTCGTAGTCAAGAAGGGCGATACGCTCGGACAGCTCGCGAAGTCGAAGGGAACCACGGTCGACAAGGTCGTAAAGTTGAATCCCGGGCTGAATCCCGACAAAATTCGCGTCGGACAGACTTTGAAGTTTCCGGCCTGACACTTACTCCTTTCAATCAGGCCACTGGCTCGGGCTTCGGTCCGAGCCTTTTAATTTGAAAATTATTCTTTGCAAATACCGTCGGATTCGATATAATATGACCATCTGAGCGAATGACCGCGAGGACGAACGAAAGGACAACGAATGAAGCCGTCAAGATTCACAATCGAAAAGATTCTCACAAGCGGAAACACTTACGACTACCGCATCGTCGAGTCGAAGACCGGAATCATCTACGTGACATGCTACGACGGAGTGACCGCCGAAATCTGTCTCAAGTCTCTAAACAAGTCGCTCTGAGCCTCTACGCCGCGTCCGGAACCGGAAAGCAATAGGAACTGCGGTTCCGGACCGGACGCGATACAGGCGATTCTGGACGCGTTCTGAGACAAATAAAGAAGACCGGGAGTTTCTCCCGGTCTTTTCTTGTCGTCTTAGCCTCGTCCCTCGCGTCAGTATGCTTCCCTCGAATGGCTGGAGTAGTAAGCCCAGTCTTTGACAACGGACTCGTCCAACCCTCCGTCTTCATCCTCGTCCTGTTCTGTATCTTCGGCGTCGTCCTCAGCGCCGTCCTCTTCCTCGACTATCTTGGCCGTCTTCTTCGGCTTCGACTTCAAGATGCTGGCTATCGTGGCTTCGCACGCCTTCTCGATCTCGTCAGGCTCGGCTTCGTCCTGGTCTTCGTAGAGGTCAGGATCGGTCGTGTAGGCGCCTGCGTTTTCCTCGTCGTCCTCCTCCGACTCGCCGAACGTGGCGTTGTGGGAATCCGGGTCGAGCACGCAGTGCACCAGGTATGCGACGTCCTGGATCGTCAGAGGCCTGCACTCCACCTCCCAGACGCACTCGGTCAAGGGCCTGGAATTCACGACGTTGTACAGCGCCTTGCAGCATTCCTTCAGCTCGGCGACCTTGTCGTCGTCCGGGCCTGGAACTTCGCCGCCCAGTTTCTCGACGATCTCGCCGAGCTTCTCGACTACTTCCTCAGCTTCCTCGGACTCGAAAGGCATGTCCTCGGCGTCTTTCGGCGTGTACTTGTCCCAGATCTTCTTGAGCGCCTTGTTGCAGTCGTCGCGGTAGCGCTTGGCGTCGGCGTCGCTCAGCCGGTCTTCGTACTCGTCGGCGGCGATGAACAGGTCGTCGGTCTTGTAGTCGTCGGGATTCTCGGCGACAGACTCCTTGACGCCGGACTTGCCCTTGACAATCTTGACGCCGACCGTTACAGCGAGGTCAGCCTCGTACACGTCGTTGTAGGGGCTGTTCACCGTATGCGGGGCGACAGGCGAATCCGGGTCTTTGCTTTCCTCCCGCATGTACTCTTCCGCCTGTTGCAGCGCCGCCTTGAGGTCTGAGCGCTTCCACTCGATGCCGAACCCGTACTTGTCGAGCGCGTCCATGATCTTCGTCATGTCGGACTCGATGTCGGACTCGGCGTCGTCGAGCACGTCGTCCGCATAGCCCGCAGCCTCCGGGCTCCACAGTCTGTCGGAGAACTTGAACGTCAGCTGCCCGTCGGGCTGGCTGCCGCTGCCCGGGTCGGGGTCCCATTCGACTTCGTCGGCGGAGAAGTCCTCGACGAGCGAATCCACGACTTCGTCGATAGAATAGCACGCCTGCTCCATCTCGTCTTCGTCGGTGATCCGCTGGGCTTCCGCGACCTGCTCGTCGCCAGGCTCCTTGATGTCCTTGCCTTCGTTCTCCTCCAGCGACCAGGCCCAGAAGTGGTATATCGTGCCCTTGTACGCGACGTTGCCGATGTCGAAGCAGTTCTCGACGGCGAAGTCGACGTCGAAGCCGGCGTTCTCCTTCAGGCTCGGCTTCACGACCTCGTTCAGGAACCCGCAGACGTCCTCGGCGGTCTTGCGGCCGGTGATCGGGACGTAGACGAACAGGATCTCGCCGAGCGGCAGCACGTGCTGCATCGCCTCCTTCGATATCCCAGTCGGCTTGTACAGGGCCATGGCTCGACCGCGGTCGCCCACGTAATATTCCGCGGAGCGCCAGGTCTTGTCAGACTGCTGGAGCTTGAACATCGCCGGGCTGAACGCGCGTCCGACCGCCGCGCCCTTTTTCGAAAAATGGTTGAATCCTTCTGAGATCTTCCTCATGTCGTTGCTTCCTTGAACTTGGATTGTTCCTGGATTATTTACCTTGCGCGCGATAGGGATTTCGGTATAATATGCGCATGCTCGAGAAACTGAGAAGATACTGGCAGCGCAACTTCGGCTACGTGTTCGTCACTGACGACCGCGGCGGAAAGTGGAGGTTCAAAGCCAGGCGCGGGAAGATAGCCCTCGTCTGGTGGGCGACTGGCGCATGGGTCTGCTCGCTCGACACGAAAGACCATCTCGTCATGACGCCGCACGGAAAGCCGTGGCCAGGCTGGACGTGGTCTTACGAGCCGTCAGGCGAATGGCGCGACGGCGGATGGTGGTAATCGCAAGGAGGCAACATGTCAGCAGAGACTTCTACGAACACGCTTGGAGCTACCAACCACTCGAACAAGGAGAGGGAAGAGCTCGACTTCTACCAGACACCGCAGTACGCAGTCGATTCGCTAATTGGGGCGTTCCCGGCGTTCGACCCGGAGCGGAAGCCGTACATCTGGGAGCCGACCGCGGGCAACGGAGCCATCTCCGAGCGGTTCGAGTCCGCGGGGTTCAGGGTATGGAAGAGCGACATCGCGGAACGCAAGCTGAAGCTCGACGAGCGTCTCGACTACCTGCAGGAAGAAAGCTTCTGCAGGCTTCCCGGAGACTACGCCGTCGTGATGAATCCTCCTTACGAGTTCGCGACCGAGTTCATTCTCAGGACGCTGGAGTTCGTGAAGCCGAGGTGGCTCTGCGTGTTCCTGCCGGTCAGGTACCTCGAAGGTCAGAAGCGTTTCGACCAGATATACTCGCGGTTCGTCCCGTGCAGCGTGCTGATGTACAAGCGCCGGCTCGGATGCTACCGGGAGTCCGACAAGGAAGCCGGCAAGGTCACCGACCGCGGAATAGCTTCGGCAGTCGCGTACTCCTGGATTTGCTGGGACCGCGACACGATGTCGAAGCCGGGAACCGAGACCGTGCTCAAGTGGGTTTGACGAACAATTTCGAAATTATTTCCTTGCGATTCTTCCCGGATTTGTTATAATATAGGCATCGAAACGAAGGAAACCAAGAATTATGGGAAAGATAATCCGAATAGTTATGTTCCTCTACGGAGTGACTCTTATATTCAGAGGCTTTGTAGTACCTGGAGTCTGCCTCTGTTTCATGTCGGTGACAACTTTGAAATGAGGATCAATCGATGACCGAGAAAGAAATACAGGCGTTCTGGCAGTTGCCGATCCAGCTGAAGAAGATGCCGGCTGACGACCCGCAGCGTCCGATGCTCGAAGCCGCTGTCGAGGATTTGAAAGACAAGATGCTGGCTGAGATGCACGTTGCGAAAGAAGAGCTAAAGCAAACCGAGGAACAAGACGGCAACACTCTCGACCAGGCGCTGCAGCTTCTTGCGACTACGTGCGTGCAGGCGAGCATGCTCGAGGAGAAGTACTTGAAAGACCAGATTCCGGAACAAGACCGCAAAGCGTTGCTGCAGGCTCGCAAGCATGCGCTGGTGGAAGTGGCTGAAGCTCTTGGTCGGGTTGAAACTTCCAAGAAATAATTCTAAAATTGTTCCTTGCGAATTGAGCCGGATTCGTTATAATATAGGCACAATGAACGAAAGGAGCAACCTGATGAAGAAGATTCCCAAGAAAGAATACAAGCTCGAGTACACCAGCCTGCTGGGCGACAGGACGTATGCCTACGTCGTAGCCCGTACCGCGCAGCTGGCGATCGACAAGCTGATCGAAGAAGACCACGCGAAAGACGTCAAGGTCCTCGAGGAACTCCCTTTCGACCAGGCTGCCTATTTGGCGGCGGCTTGACCGGAAACCAACAAGTTAACCCGGCGGGCGAACTGAAAGGTTCGCCTGTCGTTATTTTCTGGAATAATCTAGAAATTCTTCTTTGTAAAACTGAGGGAATTCGATATAATTATGCCGTAAACCGAACGAAAGGAGAACTTATGAGCTTGACGATAGTAATCCTGATTATCTTGGCCATGGCTTGGGCGGGCGACGAAATGTAAGGAGGAACGAAGATGTCGATCGAAGACTGGGACAGGACGCTTCTCGGAATGACGAAGCAGGAGTACGCCGCGATGAAGCGGAAGAAAAAGTTCCGTATACTGCTGGATACCATACTCGAAGCAGTAGGAGATATTACGCTCTTTGTTTTGATCGCCACGTTCACATGGCTGTGTTGCGCCGTATCAGGGTATCACTGGGAGTAAGAGCCTATGGAAATCAAAGACGTAGATCCAGCCCTGAAGGCGTGCATGAAGCGGTGGAAGGTGAAAGCCCGAGGACAGACGTTCAGGGTCGCCGCGTTCACCGCCGGCATGGCGAAAGACGTGCTCAACCTCGCGAAGAGAATCAAGCCCGAAGAGGTTTCGGAAGTCAGGGAGATCGGGTAATTATACGAGATGCCCGAGTGGGCTGTTTTGTCAACCCAAGACCTTACTGTATGGAAGCGATGACTATTTCAGAATACGCTCCTCTCAAGAGCTCGATGAACGTTATACTGTCGCAGGCGGAGTACCTCCGCTAGGACCTGCAGAAAATCGGCGACCCCATGCTCAGGGGTTGGATTTCAGAGGGGCTCGAGGGCCTGACTAAACGGCTGGACATCATCGAGCGCGAGGCCAAGGCCGTAATCGACTTCAACTCGCCGAAGCATTGATTCTGTCCGTCTGGGAACGTATCCTATAAGAGTGGAATACGACGGCTTCAAGTACAGGATTTTCGTAAGGCGCTTTCCGGAGAGGAATTCCGGTTACGTCGTTCTTCCTGTCGATTCCGGCGAGAAGGAGATCCGGCTCGGAACCAGCAAAGAAGCCCACGTGTATTCCGGCGTCGATCCCGCGAAGTGGATCGAGATTTTCAAAGAAGACCGGTACTTTACGACCGACGACCAGCTGAGGCCGCCGGTTTTTTCGTACACGGTCGTCGAGGACGAGAAAGGAACATGCGATGAGCGAAGAGAAGAAGCCGCAGCTGTCGGCGGAACAGAAGGCGCTGAAGGAAAAAGAAGAGGCGTGGCAGGCGTACGCCGGAGAAGGCGCAAGCCCGGAACCGGTGACGAACCCTCCGCCGCCGGCTAAGTTCGAGCCCGCGACAGAGTCGGACCGCGTCGATTTCAGGACGAGATCCTGCCCGGACCCGGCGGTCTGGCATGATGTCGACGGCAAGCAACCAGTCAACACGACACTGCTGGAGCCTTCGCCGACGCATCCTGGGCTGACCGCGGGCGACGCGCTGTACGCCGGCGATCCGGCAATCGAGGAGCCGTACGACTTCGTGCACAAGCCGAAGCATTACGCGCTGTTCGACCTCGGCGACCTCCAGTACTTCCTGGACAACGGGATGGAAATCGACGTATGCGCCGTCGCCGAAGCCGCGGGTCTCGACAAGGATGCTTACATGTTCATGGTGCTCAAGTACGTGCTGCGGCAGAAGAAGCCCGGCGAACCGAGACGCCGCGACGTCGAGAAGATCCGCGAGTACTGCGACATCTGGCTCGCCGCCGACGACAGGAGGAACTCGTGAAGAAACTGCTGATAGCCGGCGTCTGCTGCTGCGCGCTGACCGCGTCCGCATGTCAGGACGGCGCGCAATGCGGCGGGATCCTCTGCAGCCTGCTGTCGTGGACCGGCCGGGTTGTGAACTCGGCGCTGTCGATTTTCGTATGCGACGGATCGTGCGGCAGGCGCTGCGACGACGGATCGAGGTCGTACTGGGTGTCGGGTCACTGGGAAGACCGCATCGATCCGTTCGGCAGGGTGTACTCCGTCTACGTGCCGGGCAGGTGGTACAGGAGATAAATAGAACCATGGACTACATGATCAGGATTCAGAAGGACGAACTCGCCAGGGTCAGCGAATGGTCGCTGGAGCTCGCCAGGAAGATGCAGAACCGGCTGCGCGACCGGACGCCGAAGGAGAAATACGCGGACCTGCTCGTTGGGCGCTGCGCAGAGCTCGCGGCGATGAAGTTCCTCAGCAAGTACGGCTGGGGCGTCGAGGACGTGGCCGGGGAGTCAGACGGCGCCGACCGCGGAACCGACTTCGTCGCGTGGCCGAAAGAGCGTCCGTGGCAGAAGAAGCGCGTGCAGGTCAAGTGCACGTACCGAGGCGACACGCTGCTGCTGCCGAAGCGCGACTACGGCGAAGACCTCGTCTACCGGCACACGAAAGGCGCCGAGCCGCCCGATACGTTCATGCTGGTGCGCTGTCCGTCGAACCTGCTCGCGACGGTCGGGTCGTACGCCGACTTCGAAATCCTCGGCGGGATATCGGCGAAGGCGCTGAAGGAGCGCGGCCGCATGCTGCCGAAAGGCTGTTTCGTCAACAGGGAATCGATGGCCGAGATCAGGCTGCGCGACGCTGACGAAGACGAGATCAGGGAACTGGTTAAGTCCGGCGAGCTGAAAGCCAGAAGCGATTCTGAGAAGCCGCTCAGCCAGGCGACATGGGCGTGCTGCGCGCAGGACATGTTCAGGGATCCGAACCTGTACCTGTCGTGGAAATCTTGAAAATTCCCTTTGCGTTCCAGACGGGATTCGATATAATACAGGCATGAACGAAATGAACAAGATTGAACTCAAGTTCTGGCACATCGTGACCAACGACGGGAAGTACATCTCCCGTCAGCGCTGGGCGACTCGCGAGTCAGCTCAGGCCGAGCTGGAGTCGTGTCCCGAGACCTGGCCGCGAAAAGACCACAAGGTCGTCGAGATCACGTATTCGTTCGAAGTGTGACTTCAGGGAAGTTCGTTGCTTCTCCCGCCGGCGAGGTTTGTTAGTTCTTCCTCGCCGGTTTCTTTTTCTTCTTTGTATTCTCTGGGAATTTCGGTATAATACGGATATGAACGAAATGAAAGGAGCCGTATGATGGAACTGTTCGACTGCGTGATTACCTACGGCGAGCTGGACCCGAAGTGGTACGGTCACTACAAAGAGGGATTCAAGACCGAGATCGTCAAGCATGCCGTCAGCCAGCAGGAGGCGCAGGCATGGCACGGATCGCTGGAGTGCATGAATCGGGTCCAGGAACTGGAACGTCTCGGACAGGAGAAGTTCGGCAAGGACTACTGGATGAAATGGGACGTCAGCTACTTCTGGACTACGGCCGCGAAAGATCCTTCTGAAATAACTTGAAAATTGTCCTTTGCGTTTTATCTGGGATTTGCTATAATATAGACACAACGAACGAAAGGAACTGAACATGAAAAAGCAGTGCATGAAAGCGAGCGAACTTGTATCGCTTCTCCAGAAGCGGATCGCAGAGCACGGCGATCTCGAAATCAGCGTCGACACGCAGGACGGAGCCGCATACTCGCTCTACGGCGAAGACGATGTCAAGTTGACTGTCGGGCATGACCGCGAAGGCAGAGAAGTCCGCTGGCTTGAAATCGGCTGAAAGGAATCCGGACATGGACAAGACAATAATAGACGACATCACGTCAATCGTCACAGAATACGTCCCCTACCCCAAGCAGCAGGAGGCAACCGACAAACTGTGCAGCCTTGTCAAGAAGGCGCATGAAGATGGACAGCGTTATGCGCTCAACATCACTCGGCAGTTCTTGACGCTTATCTGAAATTTCTCTTTGCGTTTTATCTGGAAAACGATATAATACAGGCATAGAACGAAACAATACAAGAAAGGAAACCGAAATGATCCTACCTACTTCACTGAAATGTCAGACGTGCAGGCCGTTCGCGAGCTTGTCAAGATGGGCTGCCTGCCTCCAGAGGCTTTGACCGAGGCAATTGCCAAGGCGCAGCAGAAGAACTGATTTCACGATTCATGGTTAGTTCCCGGCCCGGCGTCGAAAGGTGTCCGGGCATATTTTATGTTCGCAGCCTGTTCGTAAATTTCGGAGAAATTATACCAAATTCCCAGGCATTTGCAAAGAAGAAAATCCAGAAAATAATTTTAGAATTATTTCTCAGAAATACCTTTGCAAACTGGTACCGATTCGTTATAATATAGGCATAACGAACAACGAAAGGAACACGAACATGAACGAAGTCTGGATATCCCTGAGCCGCCGACCCCTTCCGATCCCCGAGTGGATCATCCGCGGAGCGTTGGCCGCCGGAAAAACCGAGATCCACCTCAAAGGCGTGACCTACCACCTGTCAGCCGACTGAAAATAATTTTCGAATTATTCCTTGCAAACTTGGAACTATTCGATATAATACAGGCATAACGAACAAAACAACAACCAAACGAAAGGAACACGAACATGAACAAGCAAGCAGTCCGTCTCAACATCAACGCCGAGGAGCTCGCGCTCTGCAAGCCCGAATCGGTCCAGGCCATGGACCTCGCGATCAGGAAAGTCCTGTCCGAGATCGAGCAGGCCAAGGCTGCGAAGGATCAGGCGCAGAAGCCGGCTGAGTGTCCTCTCAAGAATGTCGGTCCGAACGGCCGCGCGGCGATCGCCATGTGCGTCAGGCTTGGCATCGCTCCAAACAGCCCGGAAGGCATGCTTGCGATGATCGCCGCCGCTTCGGCTGACATGGCGATCGGCCAGCATCCGTCCCAGCGCAAGCCCGAGGCCTGCGCCCTCGCGACCGAGGACGAGGACGAGGATGAGCAGCCTGCCGGCGAGACCTTCCGGTTCTGAGACCGGACAAGCCTGGCCCGGATGGTCCGGGTCAGGCATCAACCAGAAATCTGACAACAAACCAACAAGGAGAATAACGCAATGAATACCAAGATACTGAAGACCCTGACTGTCGTGGCCGTCGCTTCCAAGACGATCGATCGCCTCGCGTACGATTCCGAGACCAAGACCTGCTGGGTCAAGTTCAAGGACGGGACAGTCTACGAGGACAAGGACATGGACCCGGGAGTCTGGAAGGCCTGGATTTCTTCGGACTCGATCGGCCAGTTCTTCAACAAGTACGTCCGCAAGACGCACGAGTACCGCCGCGTGTCGGGCGACAAGCTCACCTTCACGCTCTAAGTCCAGGGCTTAGGAAATTCAGGACCCGGGTCGACCTAGCGGCTCGGGCCTTTTGTTTCAGCGTCAAAGCCTAGAAAACAGCCTGAAAATTATTTCAATAAAATACTTTGCGCAGAGCCAATGTTTTGCTATAATACAGGCATAACGAAACGAACGAAAGGAACTGACATGAAAAAGAACAAAGAGACTCCGTGGTTCATGGCGATCGACCAGTACGGCCAGCACTACGACGGCCTGAAGCATCCGCGCAAGGACCTGATGGAACGGATCGGATGCAAGCACGCGAGCAAGATGTACGTCGACGGCAAAGACGGCAAGGCCTATCATGTCGGCTACGTGATCGGCAGGCTGTGGCTGAACGTGTACCGGGTGATCCCGCTGCGCAAGCCGCTCGAAGCGTTCGGCTAAATAATAGCGGCCTGAGATTTCCCGGGCCGCCGCATCGGACGAGGCTAAGGCCCGGAAACCGCAAGGGAGTACGGGGTGGGCAGCGAGCGGATGACCAAGGCGGCCCGGGTAAAATATTGAAGAGACGTGCCAGTAGCGCAATGGAAGAGCATCACGGTCCTAACGTGGGGGTTGCAGGTTCGAGTCCTGTCTGGCATACCAAAGGAACGACCATGGATTTGGATTTCATAGAGACGACGTCAGACCCAAGGCTTAGGGAAATCGAGGCCGACGTGCGGGCTCATGCAGTGAAAGATCCAGGGTTCACCGAGCTGATGAGAGATCCGGAATTCCTCGAGCAGTACAAGGCCTGGAGGAAGACCAAGGATTCCGGACAGCCGGTCATAGGACCCAAGGTAAAGGACTTCGTCGAGTACAAGCTGCGGCGCGAGGAACTGCGGCGGTGCGTGGACCTGTGGAAGGGCATCCTCGACGACCAGGCGGCGGACCTGAAGTTTTTCCGGTGATTTCTCCTTTGCGAAACCTGGAGTTTACGCTATAATATAGGCATCAAGCGAAACGAAAGGAACTGGCAATGAACACGACAATACTTGAAGTCGCAGAGAGCAGCCTGAGCCCGAAGGCGAGGGCGATCGCGGAGGAGCTGATCACGTCGAGGGCCAAGCGCCTTCTCGTGACCTTCAACAAGAAGGACGGCTCCGAACGCAAGATGACCATCGTCCCGAGGAATTCCTGGAACGAGCTCCAGGGTCTTGAGACGACCGAGGCCGGACGGCGTATGACCGCCGCCAAGGTGGCCAAGGGCATAATCAACGTGGTCGAGCTCCTTCCCGAGGGCAGGATGCAGCCGCGTTCGATAACCCTGGACCGGGTAACCAGGGTCGAGAGGATTTCCGCCTGAAAGGGCGGTTCGTTCAAGGTTCCATAAGTTCGTTCGCCTGTCCCGGCCGGAGGTCCTGAAAGGGATTTCCGGCCGGGCTTTTATATAGCGAAGGTCCGGGCGTCAACCCGGACCTCGTTCGTTCGCCGCTGACGTCCCGTCACTTGAACGAGATTTTGCCGGCGAACATCTTCATCTTCTTGATCTCGACGTCGAACAGCTCGACCTTTTCGCCTTCGGCCAACGGGAATATCTTCTCAAGGGCCTTGGCGACCTTGATCTTGACCTGGGTGGCCTGCGACGTGTCGACTTCGTCCTCGGCGAGCTCTTCCTCTTCTCCGTCCGAATCCTCGTCAGGGACGAGGTCGTCCTTGTTGGCAAACAGGAAAAGCCAGTCGGAGTCTTTCAGGTACTGCGCGTCTTTCGCCGCGGTGACGCCCTTCTTGACGTCGGCCGGAAGCTTGTCGTCGATGCGGACGATCTTCCTGAATATCTTCTGGTCCAGGTGCGCCGTGAGAAACTCTCGGTCTATCAGCCTGAGCAGGAAAGTTGTTTCGTCTACTATCATAGCTAGATCCTTACCAGACTTTCAGGACGTCCTGGAGGCTGAGGCCCTTCTTCTTGCAGCCGTTGCGCAGCTTGTCTGCAGCCTTCTTCCACAGCGCATGCGCGCCCATGTCAGTCATCGGCTTGCCGGACTTTCCGAGAATCATCGCGCCGAGCTCGTCGAACGTAAGCTCTTCGGCCATGCAAATCTTCTTGATCGCCTGGACCTTGATCTTCGGAAGACCGAGATCTTCGCCGAGCTTGTCGAAATCCAGGTCGTCGGGATCGACTTTGTTGCGCACGAGGATCATCGCCTCGATGAACTTCTCGGCAGGCGTATATCCATCTTCGAGTTCCGCCGTCACGATATCCAGGGCTTCGTCGTCCAGGGACTCCTTGACGACCTTCAGGTTCTTCTTGCTGGTCTTCTTCATGTCATTCCTCAGTGAAATTTCTGACATTTTTATTTACCTTCCCGCTTTGCGAAAGCTGGCATGCGCGATATAATATGCGACGTTGAAGCCAATAGCGCAAGGCTGATCGCGACGGCCGAGCGTGATACGGACAACTGCCCCGAAAGGACGGGTGCCTAGATCGACACCAGGCTTGGCTTCAAATCAATTTCGTCACCGCCGGCGAGGGTTATCTCCAGTTCCCTCGCCGGTTATTTTTCAGGAATTTCTCTTTGTATTCTCTGGAAATTTCGGTATAATACGGGCATGAACGAAGAAATCGAGAAACTCAGGAAACTTGCGGCTCACCAACGCGCGGCGATCGACAAGATGGACGAGCTCTTCCTGGCCGGCAAGATGAAGGAAGACATCTGGCGGGAACTGCGCTGGCGGACCGTCGAAGTCTGGATTCACCTTCAGACCCAGTATGAGGCACTCCAGCTCAGAGACAGCATCAAGAAGATGATAGACGACTTGATGAAGACATAAAGAGATACGAACAGGCGTTAATAACCTGTTCGCAACTTTCGGAGAATTATAACGCAGTTCCAGGCTTTCGCAAAGGAGAAAGTCTGGAAATTCTATTTTAAGATTATTTCCTAGAAATTCCTTTGCAAAACTGTATTGGTTTGTTATAATACAGGCATAAAGCGAAACGAAAGGAGAACCTCATGCCTGAAACATGTTTCTACAAGCTTGACTATCAGCACCATTCAAGCACGTCGTTCGCATTTGACGAAATGCACGCGACTGCGATAGTTGAAGCTCCGAAAGACATCTACTTCGACAAGCTCGAGTCTTTGTGCCGTCAGAAGATTCCGGGGTTTTGGTCACTGAACAAGTTCAGCCAAGTCTATATCCGCAAGCTCGTCTAACGAAAGGATCTAACAAATGAAAGTGTTCATGGTATCGATGGAAACGGCACACGAGGCCAAAGTCCCAGTCAAGTGGCATCCTAACGCGAACCTCGGACGGCCAGGCTTATGGACCGACGTCGAGGACTTGAAGGCCGCCGGGTTCAACCCGCGCGACACGACGATCAGGGCCGAAGCTGAAGTCGAAGTCTTCCGCACGACAGCTGACGGCAGGCCATGGGTGCACTTCGACACGCTTGTGCGGACGATAAGGTACAGCGAGGAAGTTTGAAAATTATTCCTTGCAAATTAGGAACTTCCTGATATAATACAGGCATAACGAACAACGAAAGGAACAAACGATGAAACTTCAAGAAATGTTTGACAAGCTCGGATGCAAGTGGAAAATCGAGGACATCACGAAAATCTACTCGGGCCTTGATCATTGTTGCCGCTGCGGGTGCGGCGGCGAGTACTACAAGCGCGGCTCGGTCGGCTTCAAGCGCATCCTCAGCAAGCTGATAGCCGGGAAGGTAGAGCCGTACCCGAAGGGCGAGCAGCGCTACGTGAAGGGCGGCGGGCACAACGAATGGCTCGAGGAAGAGGGCATGACGCATTGCGCGAACTTCTTCAACATCCCCGTGGCCGGGACGTCGAACAGGTGCTATTGCCTGTACAACGACTGAAAATAATTTTCGAATTATTCCTTGCAAACTCGGAACTATTCGATATAATACAGGCATAACGAACAAATCAACCTCCAAACGAAAGGAACAAACAATGAGCAAGAACACAATCATCACCGACAGCAAGTGGTTTGTCGAGAACGCCATCGAGCGCGACTTCCTCGAGGCAAACGGCAAGGCTGAGTCCCTCGGCCGCATCCACAAGCCGATCCCCCACTGGGAAGTCCTCGAGAAGTTCAGGAACGAGGCCAGCAGCCGGGGCTTGACGCTCGTGAACCAGCAGGGCCGGCTCCACAAGGACGGCATGCGCTACATGTTCGCGGCCGAGATCGAGGACCCCTCGCATCCCGACTACAACATGAGCGTCGGGTTCTGGAACTTCAACAACCGCCAGCGCTCGTTCGCCGGCTGCCTCGCGGCCCACATCCTCATCTGCAAGAACGGCCTGATGACCGGGCTCATCCAGCCGAGCAAGCAGCGCCACACGACCGGGAACTACGAGCTCGTCGGAGACAAGGTCAAGATCATCTTCGACCGCTTCGCGTCGGAGCGTGACAACACGGCCGGTCAGATAGACCTCATGAAGCACACGGCCTTGACAGACGACATCCTCGGGAAGTTCCTTCTCGCGGTGCACCGGAACGGCGGAGTCGGCGCGGCCAACACTTTCCAGGTCCTGGACAAGCTCGAGGACAAGCTCCTGAACGAGCTCGAAAGCCCTACGGTAAACGACCGGAACGACAACTCGGTCTGGCGCCTGAGCAACGCCGCGTCCTGGATCGCCACGCACAAGGTCCGCAGCCCCATGCTCCAGGCCGAAACGAGCAAGCGCTTCCACGACGCGATCATGGGCATCATCGACCCGGCCTACAGGCCTATCGGATCCTTCGACACGATCGACGTCGAGGCTGAAGTCGTGCAGGCCTAAGCGAAACGGCGAGGCAAAAAGAAGGGCCCGAGGAAACTCGGGCCTATTCTTTTGCGTTGTGACAGAAAGTCACATTTCGGAGAATTATACCAAGTTTCCAGACAAATGCAAGGGAGAAATTCCAGAAAATAATTCTGAGATTATTTCGAAAGAACTCCTTTGCAAAGCCTAAGGTTTTCGCTATAATATAGGCATAAAGCGAAACGAAAGGAACACGAACATGAACATCAACAAAGCTGTGGCCTACTGGAACGTCGAACACACGAAGCGCGAGCGCGCTGCGCATCTGCGCGAAGTGCAGGAGATCATCAAGCTCCTCGGGTACGAGGACATCCTGAGCGCCGAGGATGTGTCGCTGCCTGACTGGGACAGCAAGCCGAGTGGCATGCTCGGGTTTCCGGCGACGCGCATCGACGTGAAGCTCGCGCCGCAGTACCTCGGCAAGGTCTGGCGCGAGAACGGCACCCGCGCGAGAGTTAAGCGCCTGAGCGTGATACACCTTGCGTTCCGGCTGAACGCCGGCATCGAGGACGGATCGCCGAAGCTTGACAAGAGACCCGGCATGAAGCCCGGTGACTATTCGGTCGCCAAGGCGCTGAAGATCAACCGCTGGCCGGGATGGGAAGGCACGGTCGCGGAGTATTCGATGACCACGGACGGGAAGCAATGCGGGTATCGCCAGCGCAGCTGGTACGGATACTGCGCGCACGGCGGCGAAGGCGACTCGTTCGGATACTCGGAATCCTTCGACGGGCTGCGGAGCCAGCTGGCGACCATGTTCCGGCATGTCGTCGAGGGCCTGGGCATGACGCAGTACCGCGCTAACCTGGCCGACGCGAAAAAGCGCGCGGCCTGAGATTTTAGCATAACGAACGGAGGAACCAATGAAACCGATCAAGTGCAAAGTGCTGTGCAACAACAGGTGGGGCTATGTCGCGACCCCGTACGAGGCCAACAGTATCGCCGAGGGCGTGCGCTGGGCCAAGGAATCCGGATGGTTCGCGTACAGGGTCGTAGTAGACGGCCGCGTCGTTCGCCGAGGGTTCTGCAACGATTGACTTGAAATTTTCTCCTTGCAAATGTCTGGGAAAACGGTATAATACAGGCATAACGAACAACGAAAGGAACCTAACATGAAAGCAAAGCAGTTTGAGGAATTCAAGCAGGACGTCAAGAAGCTTCTCGGCGACGCGTTCGTCGGGGAGGTCGGCCCGGACAGAGGCCAGTTCGCGTTCTGCACGTCGGAGCCCGACCAGGGCGAGCAGGTCAAGGCCAAGTCGATCGACGCGATCATGGAGGCCAAGGCCAAGTACCCGGAGCTGGCCAGGTGCCCGGTCATGCCGTTCGGGGTCAAGGGCCGGATCATCTATGTCATAGCGAACGTCTAAGGAAAGGAGACGGCGATGCGAGCGGTAGAATACGACATGTGCAGAGCGATCGACAGGCGCGAGAACTGGGGAGGCGGGAATACGTCCGTCATATGGAACGGAGACGAATGCAAGGTCGTCCTGTTCGGCAACCAGATCATGCGGCTGAAGATCGAGAAGAAGTCGCGGAAGATCTCGGGAGAGCTCACGTCGCGAGGATTCAACACGACCGCTACCTCGTCCCGGATGAACGCGCTCCTCGACGGGTGCGACCTCTTGAGGAACCTGAACTTCAGGATCAAGATGTCGAAGGGCCAGATGTGGCGGGTGCCGTACGGCGGCAAGCAGGCGCCTGCGGAATCCGACAGGATCGAATTCACGGGGAGGTACTGACATGTGCGAGCTGTACGAGCTGCGGAAATGCAGGGACGTTGCGCACTTCGGCGAGTACGCCGTCGCGCACCACTGGGCTGACGGGTGCACCGTGCAGGTCCGGTACTTCGGGAAGGGTGCCAAGGGAAAAGCCGCGGCGCTGGCGTATCTCAGGACCAAGGAGGGTTGACGAATGAAGCGCGTAGAGTGGATGGGATCGAAGACCTGCGATTTCTGCGGAAAGGCCTGCGAGGACGAACTGATCGACGGCATGACCGTGTTCGGGCCGTGGGCCGTCATGTGCCCGACGTGCTTCAAGGCCAACGGAATCCGGATCGCTCCAGGGTACGGCCAGCGCTACAAGCTGGACAAGGACGGCAAGCTCATGAAAGTAGAGGGCTGACGTGAACAGGTACTATGTAGAGTTTTTCACCGAGACCGAACACCGGACCCAGTTCATGACAGTCGAAGCGACTGACAAAGGCGCAGCCAAGTCGATCGTCAGGGCCAAGTTCAACGAACAGGTATATTTCATAAGCGTCATGAAGGCATAAAGTTTTCCTTTGTAAATGTCTGGGAATGCGCTATAATACAGGCATAACGAACAACGAAAGGAGCTGACGAATGAAAAGATGGATCGTGACGTGCGTCGACTGTGGCGAGACCTGCGACGGCAAGGCGAGGACGCTCGGAGTCTTCAAGGAACGCGAGGAGGCTCGCGCCTTCGTCAGGAATGACATCGAGCGCTGGGCCGATGATCACGCTGGTGAAGGTATAGAGGTCGACTTCGACAAGATGAGCGCGACGTATGACTACGACACCGACAACGGCTGCGAGTGGAACATCGAGGAAGTCGAGATTCCCATGTAATTTCTTCTTTGCGAATTGTCTGGAAAATGCTATAATATAGGCATAACGAACGAAAGGACAACGAACATGAAAAGAACTATTGGATTCGGGAAAATCGACTTCAACGGTTGCGGCCGCAAGGTCAACGAGGTGACGGTCGATATCGAGCTCAGCAGCGGCGACAAGCCCGTGCTCTCCATCGACGCCAGCGTATGGAACAACCAGAAGACCGACGTCGTGGCTGGCGGTCAGTGTTTCGACAGGCTTCTTCCGTTCTTCCGGGACGACAAGGTCTTCAAAGAGCTCTTCCGGCTCTGGCGTAAATGCCACCTCAACGACATGCACTTCGGGACGCCCGAGCAGGAGAACTGGCTGAGGTCGCACGGGTTCGGCAAGCCCAACGCCAACGACTACGACAGGCACTGCGAGGCGCTGAAGAACGCCGGGCTCTACGAGATCAAAGTCGAAGGCAAGCCGTTCAAGTACGGGCACAGCTGGCTGTACTGGCCGATCGAGGCAAGCGACATGGCCAGCATCCTGTCGCTGATAAACGACGGGACGGTGCTGGACGAGGTTTTCTTCAAGGACAAGGAGGACTGACATGAAAAAGCCGCTGAAGAGCGTAACTGTTAAGTTCAAGGTCGACTGGGACACGGACGGCCAGACGCTGAAGGCCTGCGGCCTGAAAAAATCGTTCACCGCGACGATCCCGTGCGAGAAGCTGGGCTGGGACTCGACGTCCCGGGACGAGAACGAGCTCGAGAACGCGCTGAGCGAATGGCTTACCAGCGAGCACGGGTTCTGCCACAAGGGCTTCACGTTCACGTGGACCGGGAAGGAGGCCTGAGATGACGCTCGCGGAATTCGACGAGGCCCTGAGAAAAATCCCGGCGTTTCCGCTTTGCGTGGGTCCAGGAATCTGCTATAATACAAGGCATAAACGACGAACCAACAACGAAGGAGAACGACAGAACATGAAGAAAGACACATTCGCAAACAAGACGCTGCGCTTCACGCAAGACAAGAAGCTCGCCTATTCTGGAGAGAAGCGCAGGAAGTTCAAGACGTACTCGAAGACCGCCGAGTACATCACGAAGAGCAAGGACGAGAAGCTCGCCGAACGCTTCGGGCGTTTCGTCCGCGCCTTGAACTGGCTTCACCCCGGCGAGCAGGTGCAGCTCGCGGCGAAGACCGGGCACAACCCGATCAAGGTTCGTCTCGGCAAGTTCACGAACGTCGGCACGGTCGACGGCAAGCCGACGGTGTTCGTGTGCAACTCCGACCTCTACCCGCAGGGATTTTACCGTAAGACCGAGATGACGCGGCAGATCGTGCGCGACATCCTCGGCGTCGAGGCTCGCCACGTCGGCGAGCGGCGAGACTACGGGCTTAGCGCGACCCAGATCGCGGAGCGCGTCAGGGAGAAACTCGGCTGACAATTTTCGTTAGGTTCGTTCGTTCCCGCCCGGAGGAAACTCCGGGTTTTTATTTTTCTTCCTTTGCGTTTCCAGACATTTACGCTATAATATAGGCATCAAGAGAACAATGAAAGGAACCTGGCATGAACTACAAAACGAACGAAGACCGCATCAAAGCCGTAGCCAAGTATCTCCTTAAGGAGTTCAAGGCTAGCAAAGACCAGAAGTGCATTCCGATTACGAAGTACTTCACGGACACGAGCTCTAACAAGTACAGCGGCTGGCACAAGGTATTCGAAGGAGACGTCGAGATCGATTTCGGCGAGCTTTCCGACGAAGCGTTCGGCGCGATCACGTGCAAGATCGCCGACGCCGTTTGTGCAAAGCTCAAGACGAAGAAAAACGAAATCGTATACCGCGACGAGAAAGAAGACTACAAGTACGCCAGCGTATGGTCTTCCTATCGAACAACCTGGCGGGTCTGCCGGAAGATTCTCATCGTTCGGCCGTGCAAGGGTTTCGCCGCCATCAACAAAAAGCTCAAGGCCCTCGGCTTGAAAGAGATCTTCTTCAAAGACTGGTATCATTGCGAAGTCGCCGGAAAGCGGTCGTCGATTTTTTCCCGGCATTACACGTATTTCGCCGAGAACGAAACGAAGTGCCAGAAAGTTCTCGCGTATCTCAAGGGCAAGAAGAAACTGGCGTATGACTTCGTGAATGACGATGACCTCAGCGACAGGCGTAGAGGCGAAGAATACGAGACTGAATGGTACGGCTCCGAGGCCAAGCAAATTCGCTTTACCGACGCGCGAGGCAAAACCGCGACGATATACTAAGACGGTTGGGCGGGCAAATAACTTGCCCGCCTATATTTTCTGCTTTGCAAATGTCTGGGAAAATGCTATAATATAGACATCGAAACGAAAGGAACTGACGAATGAAAAACCTCAACAAGATCAAAGACATCGATTTCGACGCGCTTCTCCGCACCGCGAAGGCAAAGCACAAGGAATGCCTCGATACGTGCAAGGCTAAGGCGCATTCCCTCTGGGAGAAGGACCGGATGGAGTTCCGGAAGGCGCAGGCCGAATGGGAACGCTGGTGCCGCGTAAACCTGACCGATCGCGGGATCGACATGACCATAGACGCGGCGAGCGGCGAACCTCGCGGGCTTTTCATAGTGGTAGCAGGGAAAAAATTCTAAGAATCTTCCTTGCAAATGTCTGGGAAAACGCTATAATATAGGCACAACGAACGAAAGGAAACCGACGATGATCAGACAACTCAGAAAGGCAACTTACGAAGTGCGCGGCGCGTTCGCCGTCAAGGGCATGCAGGGCGTCACCACGACGCAGCGCGTAGACAAGAGCGCGCTCCAGTTCACGCTCGGGATGCTCGATCCGTTCAAGCTGGACGAATGGATGGGCACGGTCGACGCGCTTCCGAGGCGCGGCACGGCGATCATCCGCATGACCGCCACGAACGGCAACGTCATGATGGAAAAGGTCGTGACAGTCACGAAGTGCTGAGCTGGAATTCCCAGCAAACAAGAGACCTGCTGAATAAGCAGGTCTTTCCCCTTTTCGGAGAATTATATCAAGTTTCCAGACAAACGCAAGGAAGAAATTTCTAGAATTATTTTCTAGGCTTTTCCTTTGCAAAACCCAGACAATTCGCTATAATATAGGCATAACGAACAACGAAAGGAACCTAACATGAGAAGCCCGACAGGATTCAGTTTCAGCCTCGGTAACGACAAGATGAACGCCGTGCCTTCGTTCAGCGTCATGCCCCACATGACGTGCTGCAAAGACGCGCCGTGCATGCAGAAGGGATGCTATGCGTGGCGCATAAGCCAGCGGCACCCGCGCGTCAGGCTCGCGTGGTCTGACAACACCCGGATGCTGCGCGACGAAGGGCGCTGGATCGAGTTCATGGAAGACACGATCGCGTTCATCCGGTTCCAGCGCGCGACGAAGTTCCGGTTCAACGTCGCCGGCGACATCTTCGACGTCAAGTATGGGATCGCCATGTGCGAGATCGCGAAAGCCTGCCCGAACACGAAGTTCTGGACGTACACGAAGCGCTGGGACGTGCTGCGCCAGGTCTGCGACGAGACGGACATTCCCGAGAACATGACGTTCATTCTCTCGTGCTGGAACGAGTTCCAGCCTCCAGCCGACCTCAAGGCGAAGTTCCCGTGCGCGCACTACGACGACGGACTGCACGCCGACCTGATTCCGAAGGCCCGGAACGTGGTCTGCGGCGGCGACTGCGAGAACTGCCCGATATGCGCCAACCTCAAGGCCGGGATGAGCGTGACCTTCCACAGGCACTAAGCCTGGAGTTTTCCCAGGTTTTCCTCTTTGCGAAAGCCTGGGAAAACCGTATAATGCAAGGCGTAAGAAAAACAGCGAAAGGACCTAAGAAATGCCGATACCACTACTAGACCAGCTCGACTGCATGGAAGCTGACGTCAAGGCCAACGGATACGTGGGTCAGGACGCCAAGAAAAAAATCCTCGACAAAATCGACGAACTCAAGGCCACGATCATAGAGGCAGGCCTGGAATAACGGAGGAATGACGATGAAGCTCAAGAACGTGCACACGGGAGAAGTAAGGGATGTCGTGTCTTTGACGTACGACGACGGAAACGTCACTGGCCTATGGTTTTCCGAAACCCACTGGGAGAAGCTATTTGTCCAGCGCTGGGACTTCGTGACGGCGTCGCCTGAGACCTTCTGGGTGCCTGCTAAGCCGGGCCTGGATTATTGAGAAAATCCAGATTTCTCCCTTGCGAATGTCTGGATATACGCTATAATACAGGCATCAAGAGAACAACGAAAGGAACGACGAACATGGTGAACGAAGCTGACATCGTATACACGGACCTCAACCGCGACTATCCGAAAGGGTATGTCAAGGGCGCTCTGACGATCCAGAAGGTGCGCAACGCGTGCCGTAAGGTCGGACTCGAGATTGCCGAGGGGTCCAACATCAGGCTCAACAACGTGAGGACCGGCTGCGACGGGTTCATCAAAGACCCGAAGACTGGACTGCACGTCTATTTCCACCACGAGGGCGACACGCTCTACCGCAGCGCGTACGGCGTCAAGGACTATACCGGCGGACGCAACAACTTCTGCAAGTCGTCGGAGCTCGTGGAACGCGTCAAGGAAATGCTGGACAACGCGCACGGCCTCAAGAAGGGCATGCGCTGGGGACACGAGTGGAGCGACAAGGCGATCCTCGACCGGGACATTCCATGAGGAGAAAACAATGATAACCGCCGATGAAGCCCGCAAGATTGCTGACTCTAAAGTGAAGAGTGAACACGACTCTCTTTGCTTCAAGTATGCGATAGACCAGATTGAGAGAAATGTCAAAGATGCTTCTAGTCGTGGAGGCAGGTGTTTTTCTCTTAATGTCAATGCACTAGCACCTGCTGGCAAGCCCGGTCTTGGCCTGCGCAAAGCTGTTGCTGAAGAGCTCAGGAAGAATGGATTCTCATACTGCGAGACTCAGAGAAGTCCTAACTGCGTATGGTTCGAAGTTGGCTGGTGAGATGGAAGAAAATCCAGATTTCTCCCTTGCAAAGTCTGGGAAATCTGGTATAATACAGGCATCGAAACGAAAGGAACGAAACGATGAAAATCAAAGTCAAAATCACGAG
>Ga0265298_10002308_pt1 | contig 26788 bp, 16 predicted proteins | sample AusTroGonzalo_MG_3_FD_193486 | JGI IMG/M metagenome (GOLD analysis project Ga0265298, IMG submission 193486) | Bovine rumen microbial communities from tropical cattle in Woodstock, Queensland, Australia - Gonzalo_01 | ecosystem: Host-associated > Mammals > Digestive system > Stomach > Rumen ...
GAATGCTTTCTCGAAGCCGAGGTCAGCAATCTTATCGCGGTCATGGTAGAAAGCGAGCACACCGTCGAAACCAATCGATTTCTGGCTTACGAGGAAAGTGCCCAGAGGGATATCCTCTTGCATACCGCCGCACGTACCGATACGCACGATGTCGAGGCAGCGCTTGTCAGCCTTCTCGGTGCGGGTAGCGAAGTCGATATTTGCCAGCGCGTCAATCTCGTTCATCACGATATCGCAGTTGTCAGTACCGATACCGGTAGAGATACAGCTGATTCGTTTGCCTTGGAACTTACCGGTGATAGTATGGAACTCGCGCGATTGAACATCACACTCGATAGAACCTTCGTCGAAGAAGGAAGCCACCATGTTCACACGGTCTTGGTCACCGACGAGGATTACTTTGTCAGCGAGGAACTCAGGTTTGAGATGCAAATGAAATGCAGAACCATCCGCATTGATGATTAACTGCGAAGCAGGGAATGTCTTCATAATATTTTTGATTTTAGATTTTAGATTTAACATTTTAGGCTTCGCCTCCGGTGAAGGTCAGCGGAAGAGTGGAACCCGGGATGGGACCAATCGGTTGGATTTCGCCGAATTTCTTCTCGTACTGGGCGAGGTTACTCTGCAGCGCACCTAAGATTTTCTTTGCCTGGTCAGGCGTCACCACTACGCGGGCAACGACATTAGCCTGTTGAATACCCGGCATGATTTGCGCGAAGTCGAGTACGAACTCGGTCGGAGTGTGCGCGATAAGCGCTAAGTTAGCAAACACGCCCTGCGCTTTGTCAGGAGCAATGTTAATCGAAAGTTTTTGTTCACTCATAATATTTTACCATTTAATTGTTTTGCGTTTGGGACTCGCCAACATCAAAAGATTGACGAGCGGTAATGCGATATCGAACCAAAGGACGGTGAACATGTTAAACCGATGCAGTCCCATCCGTTTGGCGGACACGTTGAGTATAGCTGTCTGGAGTATCCAGCGGGTGAGGAATAGCCCGACCGCTGCAAGCAGCGGAATGGACAATTGGTAATTGGTGATTGGTAATTGGTAAATCAAAATTCCCAAGACCAATGCATAGAAGAGTCCGCGGGAGAGGGGTTCGAGCGTCAAGCGGAACTGCGTAGCGCGGCGATAGGACGGCGAGACGGACAGATGACGCCGTTTCTGCTGCCACCACTCGCGCATGGTTGTTTTTGCCGGCGACCAGACGATGCTGTCGCGACTAACGACTACAGCCGTGTTCTCGCGGTTTGCGACATGATTGACGAAGAGGTCGTCATCCCCTGCCCTATTGGCCATCAAATGCGTGAAACCGCCGGACTCGAAGAAGAAATCTTTGCGGTATGCGAGGTTGCGTCCCACGCCCATGTACGGGTGCCCGCAGAGCGCTGCTCCCAAGTAGTGCAGGCCGTTAAACAAGGTATCGAAACGCACGAGGCGGTTGAGATGACCTTTGTCGTAGAAATAAGCGCCGAAGCCTAAGACTATAGAGATTGGTGATTGCTGATTGGTAATTGGTGATTGGAAGCCCTTCATCATCTCGCGAATCCACTGGTTTGACTCCGGACGGCAGTCGGCGTCGGTGAGCAAGAGGTAGTCGTATTGAGCGGCTTTGGCTGCTAAGGTAAGCGCCAGCTTTTTGGTCGAACCTACGCGCGCACCGTACGGCACGAAAGTCATGTGCAGACGCGGGTCTCGGGTCATATAGCGCTCGATGACGGCACGCGTGTCATCTTCCGAACCATCATCCACCACAATCACCTCGTATTCCGGATAGTCCTGAGTGAGGAGAGATTGCAAATATTGCGAGAGGTTATAACTCTCGTTATGCGCACAAAGGATGACAGATACGCCTTCGGCGATTGGTGATTGGTCATTTGTGATTGGTGATTTTTTGTCTCTCCGTATTTTACGGGCAGGGGCGGCCATATAGCGCGCGTAGAAATAGACCTGCGCGAAGAAAAGAAACGCCAAAGCGCCCAACAGGATATAATCGATACTATTTAAATCAAGACTTATCAATGCACAAATTTGATTTTATAGACATGCGTAGATGAGCCATCTTCTGCGTTGACGGTAATAGTCCACGGCTTGCCGTTAAGCTCGCCGGGCACAATGGTCATCTCTTTGTTATCCAGTTTACGACCGTTGAAACGGGCTTTCTCGCCTTTGATATTGGTAAGCGTACCGATACCGCGGAGTGCTTCAATGGTTACCTCTTTCGCGCCGTCCAACTTACAAATCTGCTCTTTTGCGGAATCGGGATTGAAGCCTTTCCATTCCTTGCCGTTCACGAGCAGCTTATCGATACGCGAGGAGTAAATCAGTTCCACATCATCGATGTACAGCGCGTTGCCGTTGTACAAACCGTCATTGGCGCGGAAGGCGGGATAGTTACCCGCCGAGAAAATGACATTACACATCGTCGGGCGACCGTTGTTCTTGTAGAGAATAGGCACTTTGATTTGTGTCCACTCGTTGTATTTGGCGCGGGCACGATGCCAACCTTCCGCCACTTGCTTCACCGGCTGGTCGATACCGCACTCGTTGCCATCGGTAGCGCTACGCACATCCGACTCCTCGTTGACACGCTCGGTAGCCGTGCAACCGCCAACTTTATTCTTATAATGGCTACTTTTCGCCGTGCCAATCCATGAATAGAAGAGCAGGTGGAAATCCTCCTTGTCGGTGTCGGGTCCTACGCGTTTAATCCAGACAGACATCGTATCGGGACGATGGGTCCACGCGATACCGCCTTCCGTACCGGCTGAAGCACTGCGAATCGTCAGACCTTTCATATACTGCCACGGGTGACCGAGACTCATATAACCCGGTCCCACCGCCGTAATACCGATAGCACCTATCTCGCGGTCTGCCACATAGGCACAGGAACCCGTGCGCCCCGGCTTTTGGAACAAAAAGGTAAATTTGAGACCCACCTGCGTCACATTCGAACCATGCCAATCCTTCAACTGCGCATCCTTGTTATAGACCTCCGACCAGTTCTCGAAATGCGGGTCAGGCAGCTGCTGCGCACGCATCGTCGTTGCTGCGAAGAGCGCGAGCGAAAAAAGAACTATTTGTTTGCTTTTCATACCTTGTTTCTATTACGGACATTCAAATCCGCTGCAAAAGTACAAAAAAAAAATGACATATGCAAGCATATGCCATTATTTTTCTGCTTTTCACCCTTTAAAATCTACAAAAGGCGCACAATACAGATGCTGTAGAGCATGCCGAGAAGCATGGTGAACTTCACCAACTGCTGGCAGTTTTTGTAGTCGCTCGGTATTTTTGCCGACCATAAGAGCGCCAAGACGCCGATAAGCGGAATGAGGACGCCGAAGACGATGTAACGGGTGCTCAGACAACTCCACGCGATGGGGAACGGCAACACATGATACCATAGATGACCGATGACGGCAACTGTGAGCACGATGAGTGCGGTGACGAAGATTTTCGTCCATAACTCCCCCCACACGATTGGCATGGAATGGCATTCGAACTCACGGTCGCCCATCTGGTCCTGCATGTCCTTCACTATCTCGCGTATCCAAGTGAGCAGAAAAGCGAAGAGTGCGAAACCTCCAAGCCAAGCGTAGAGGTCATGCTCCAGCGTGGTGTATGGCAGGATAGCCGCATAGCGTAGCCGCAGTTGCGCGGTGTTGACGATGGCTATCATCATCGGCGTCAATGCCGCCAACAAGGCTATCGTGAGGTTGCCTATCATAAAGAGGCGTTTGTAACTGCTGGAATAGAACCACAGCAGTCCCGGAATGAGGATAAAGACCGTTCCGAGGGTAAAACTTCGCAGTGAAACTGCGAGGAGTATACCGCACACCGCCCCTGCGGCGCTGAGTCCGACACTCAGGCGCATGGCTTCAGGTTTGCTGACCGAGCGCGTCACGATGAGTTCGTCGGGACGGTTGATACGGTCAATCTTGACATCAAAATAATCATTGATGACATACCCTCCGGCGGCGATGAGCACCGTAGCTATCATCAGCAGCACGAGTATATACCACGGGAGTTGTTCGCCAAAGGCGGCTCTGTCGAGAATGGGCACTGCTACCCATTTCTCCATGAGATACAGCAGTGCCGCCAAAAAGAGCAGATTACTCCAGCGCACGAGGCGCAGTATGTCTTTGATACGCTCGGTCATCGTCTATTTAATCCGCAGGATTACGCCGCGCCATGCAGGTATTGGCAGTTCAATTGTTCCATCCGGGACAAACGACATCGGTAACTTATCGCCACGGAGCAGGTCAGTGGCCGTCGCTTTCGGTTTCTCCTCCATGCCCAAATAGATAAAGGCGTCGGACGGGATACGCACACGCACTTGCTGCTCGCGGTCGTGAAAATTAACCACCATCAGCAGCGTCTCGCTCTTCGTATGACGGATAAACGCAAACTGCTCATGTTTGTTAAATCCCTCGCCCTGCGCGTATGTCACATCGTAAATTTTACCGTTTCCGATAGCTTTGCTATCACGGGCGATGGTCAGCAGACGCTGGTAGAAGGCGCGTATCTCCTGTTGTTCGCTCGTCAGATGCGCACCGTCGTACTTGCCTTTGTTCGTCCATGCCTGCAGCGATTTGACACCCCAGTAGTCAAAGATAGTCGTCCGTCCGTCAATACCCGAGAAGCCCTCAAGGTCCATGCCTCGTTCCCCTAACTCCTGACCGCCGTAAATCATCACAGGCCCCGAGTGAAGCGTAGCCGCTACAATCATCGCCGGCTCGGCGCAACGGCCGTCACCACACCAGAAACCGCTGGCAATACGCTGTTCGTCGTGGTTCTCGAGGAAATAGAGCATATGCGGCAGTCGTACATCGCCATGCTGCATCCACTGATAGGTGATACCTTCTGCCGGCCAACCTTTACTGGTCACACCGCGCAGGTAGTCGTACATACCTACTTTGTCGTAGAGGTAATCGAAGCCTGCAGCAAGGTACGCATCGTATTTCTGAGGGTCGTAGCACTCGCCGATAACAACGAATTTCGGATAGCGTTTCTTGAGTTTGGCGATGGCCCATTCGAAGAACTCCACGGGCACCATCTCTGCCATGTCCACACGCACTCCGTCAATACCCTTCCCTGCCCAGAAAAGCAGGATGTCCAGCATCTTCGGCCATAACGAAGGAATGGGGTCAAACTGCTTCTCCATACCGCCTTGGTAAAAGACACCGTAGTTCAGTTTGACCGTCTCGTACCAATCGTTCTCGGAGGGGTGCGAAGTAAAGCAGTCGTTACCCGTCACTTTGGCGGGGAACTCCTCATAGCCCTGCAGGTCCTTATCCATGGAGAAATGCTGTCCCGGGAGGTAATAGAAGTCGTTGAGCGGCGAGAATGCCCATTCGGGATGGTCGCCTTCGCCGAGGTCCTTCACTCCCGCAGGTTTGCAAGCACTCTTGTACTGGCGCCCCACATGATTGGGCACGAAATCGATGAGTACGCTCAGGCCTGCCGCGTGGGTACGCTTGACGAGGTCTTCGAACTCCTGCATTCGCTTCGCTTCGTTCTTCGCGAGGTCAGGATTGACATCGTAGTAATCGGTAATGGCATACGGTGAACCGGCCAGACCCTTGGTGATAGCGGGGTTGTTGAGCGCCGCTGTAGCATGACGGATGACGCCGGTGTACCATACATGCGTGGCTCCGAGGTCCGCCACCGCTTTCAGCGCGCGTTCGTTGATGTCCACGAATCGCCCACACCCGTTCTCCTCTTTCGTACCGCGGAACTTACGCGTCTCGTTGAAATTGGCAAAAAGGCGGGGGATGATTTGGTAAATAATGGGTTTATGCATTCTGAATTGTCAGTATTCTTAGCCTTAAAGGCACGATTTCTTCAGTTTTCAGTATTCAGTTGTTAGATAAGTGCCTCCGTGTCGGATGCAATCATCAGTTCTTCGTCTGTCGGGATGAGGCATACGGTTACTTTCGAGCCGGGCTTGGAGATGATACGCTCTTCGCCGCGTACGTTATTCGCCTGCTCGTCCAGTTCGATGCCGAGGAACGACAGACCTTTCATCACTTCTGCGCGGATGTACGGGTCGTTCTCTCCGATACCGGCCGTGAAGACGAGGATATCGATACCGTTCATGGCTGCTGCGTATGCACCGATATATTTCTTGAGGCGATAGATGAACATCTTACGCGCAAGGTCGGCACGTTTGTTGCCTTCTTTGATTGCCGCATCAATATCACGGCAGTCGCTGGACACACCGCTCACGCCCATGAGACCGGATTTCTTGTTAACGAGGTCATTGAACTGCGCCGTCGTCAGGTGCTCTTTGTCCATGATGAACGTAGCCGCTCCGAGGTCGAGGTCACCGGCACGGGTACCCATCACCAGACCCTCTACCGGCGTCAGCCCCATCGAAGTATCTACACTCTTGCCGTCCAGCACCGCAGCACAACTGCCACCGCCACCGATATGCGCAGTTACAATCTTCTTGCCCTTCGGGTCCACACCGAGGAACTCGCACACGCGGGCACTGACATAACGATGACTCGTGCCGTGGAAACCGTAACGACGAATCGCATATTTCTCGTATAACTCATAAGGTATCGCGTACATGTACGCGTAGTCCGGCATTGTCTGATGGAACGCGGTGTCAAAAACAGCCACTTGCGGCACACCCGGCAGAGTCTGCTCGATAGCATCAATACCTTTGAGGTTAGCGGGGTTATGCAGCGGCGCCAACTCCACGCATTGCACAATCTCTTTCTTCACATCCGGTGTAATGAGCACCGACTTATTGAATTTCTCTCCACCATGGACTACGCGATGACCGACCGCGTTAATCTCCTTAAGGTCTTTGATGACGCCAATCTTGGCATCTACCAACACGTCGAGAATGAGTTTGATACCGATGGTGTGTTCAGGCATTGACTTCTCTATTTTCACCTTTTCGCCATTCGGCAGTTTGACTAACAGGAACGAGTCGGGAAGACCGATTTTCTCTACGCCGCCTTGTGCCATCACTTTCTTACTCTCCATTTCGAAGAGTTTATACTTAATACTACTGCTACCGCAGTTCAAAACTAAGATTGTCATGATATTATTTAATTGCTTGGTTTGCTGTTATGATTACCATTTGTACAATATCCTGGACTTTGCAGCCGCGGCTGAGGTCATTGACCGGCGCAGCTATACCTTGCAGTATCGGTCCTACGGCGTCTGCGCCCGAGAAGCGCTCCACGAGTTTGTAACCGATATTTCCTGCCTGCAAATCAGGGAAGACGAGCACGTTCGCTTTGCCGGCCACAGGACTGCCCGGCGCTTTGGTTGCCGCCACGCGCTCTACCAGCGCAGCATCTGCCTGTAACTCTCCGTCGAGTTGCAAGTCCGGCGCCATCTCTTTGGCGAGACGCGTAGCCTCGGAAACCTTGTCCACCAGCTCATGTTTGGCACTGCCTTTCGTGCTGAACGACAGCATCGCTACGCGCGGCTCTATACCGGCAATACTGCGTGCCGTTTCGGCCGTCGAGACCGCTATCTCCGCCAATTGTTTCGCATCGGGATTGGGGTTTACGGCGCAGTCGGCGAAGAGCAGGAAACCATTCTCGCCAAGCTGTTTGGCCGGCGTGAACATCAGGAACGCACCGCTCACGATGGAGCAACCGGGCTTGGTCTTGAGAATCTGGAACGCAGGACGAATCGTATCCGCCGTCGTACCACGGGCACCGGCTAACTCGCCGTCGGCATCGCCTGCCTTAATCATCAGGCAACCCAGATAAAGCGGGTCTTGCGCTTTCTTTTTCGCTTCCTCCTCCGTCATACCCTTCGCTTTGCGAAGTTCGAACAGCAGATTCGCATATTCCGGCATTTTCGGGTCCGTCAGCGGGTCAATGATTTTAGCCTCCGAGATGTGCGCATAGCCTTTCTCGGCCGCCATCGCCTTGATTTTCTCGGGATTACCAATCAAAATAAGCTGCGCAATCTTGTCCCGCAACAAGATGTCGGCAGCCTCCAGTGTACGCGGCTCGTCGCCCTCCGGCAGCACAATACGCTGCGGATGAGCCTTTGCGCGCACAATCATTTGTTCCAAAATGTCCATAGATATAATGTGATTTAAAGTGATTTCGCACCCTTCTCATAATGCGGCACAAAATTACAAAAAAAAAATCATATATGCAATACCTGATAAAAAAAATGCATTTTTTCTTAAAAATATTTGGTAATGTCAAAAAAAAGTCGTACCTTTGCGCCCTGAATTGTGAATTTATTGTAAATTTGTAATAATATCTTTTTTATAAATATGAAAAAAAGTCTACTATTAGTCCCGTTTTTATTCTTCTCTGTAGCCTTGTTTGCGCAAGAGAAGAGTGAAGGTGTTAAAGGAGTTCATCCCTACAAAACAGATGAAAACAAGGAGGTAGCTCAAGAGTTCGCACATTGGTCATTGATTCCGCATGGCGGTTTCAACGCCTTTGACGGCGATTTCAATGCTGAGCAGAAGTTCAGCATCGCTGTTCCTTCAGCAGGTCTTGCGCTGGAATACAACTTCACTCCGGTATGGAGTCTCGGTATCGAGTACATGTACAGCATGTACACCGTGACGGGCGACCCGAATTACGGCATGACCGTGGATACCTTGCTCTATGGCCATATGCATAGAGCCGGTGGCTACTTGTCCATGGACATTATTAATCTGTTTTTCCCGAGAGCGAAGAAAAAACTCGTTTCCATCATTCCGTATGTAGGTGGTGGCGTTGCTTTTTACAAACGCGCCAAATACTACAAGGATGATAGGTATTTTGATGACGAAAGGGGCGTAGTGGTTAACCCCACGCATAGTCGTGGAAACACCAAGAATTATATCAATGCCGACGGAGAGTTTGCCCCGGATTATGACGAGAAATATAATATGGTCGGTTTTCTTCAGGCAGGTGTGAATGTGGAGTTTAACATCAACCGTACGCTTGCGGTAGGTATCCGCGGAGGCTATACTTATTTCACTCGTGACTACGTAGACGGTCGTGGATATCATAAGTTGAGTACTTCTTCTTATGCCTCCAAGAATAATGACGGTATTTTTGATGTTACCGCCAACTTACGTATCAAATTTGAGGCAGTCAAGAAGACGCACGTCCGCAACATCTCCAGCTTTGAGACTTGGGAGAATAAGATGCAGCAGATGGAGCAGCAAGTTGCGCATGACACCGTCATCATCCGTCACGACTCTATTATCGAACGTGAGATTATCACTACTCATACCACCACGGAATTGGCTACGGAAAACGAGAGCAACATCTACTACGTATACTTCGGCAGCGGCAAATCGAATTTGGATAACGATGCTTTGATTACCATCCAGCAAGTAGCTGACCGCTTGATGGAGGATTCTGAACTCTATGCCGTGATTACCGGTTATTGCGACAATACGGGTTCGAGCCAGGCGAACTTGGCGTTGGGAACCAAGCGTGCTGATAATGTACAGGATGAGTTACTTGAGGAGTATGGTATATCTTCGGATCATATGTATGCTCAAGGCCTCGGTAAGATTGTTGGTCGCCGCAGTCAATCTGCATACAGTCCTAACCGCCGTGTACAGATTCGTCTCGTGGACAAGGATACCTTCGAGCGCCTGAAAGCAAATATCGACGAGGAGCGTGCTATCAAGGAGAACGAAGCTGCTGCAGAAGCGGGAAGCAAGACCATTCCTCTGGAGCAGAGTGCTCGCAAAGAGAAAGTCAACCAATACAAAGTACGTGCGAACACGGAAGTGATCACTGAGAAATCGACCACTCTTGCAAAATTAGCGCGTCAGTATTACAACAACACGTATTGTTGGGTATATATCTACATTGCTAACAAAGAAAAGATTAACAATCCGAACAAACTTGTACCGGGCATTTCGCTGACTATTCCGGAACTGACCGAGAAGGAGATGCAAATCACCAAGGACGAAGGATTGGTAATCTATAACAACGCCCGCGGAAACAGATAATAACCGCGATGGTCCCATAGCTCAGTTGGTTAGTAGCACCTGACTCATAATCAGGGGGTCCTTGGTTCAAGCCCAAGTGGGACCACAGCAAGAGGATAGTCCCGCGACTGTCCTCTTGTCGTTTAAAAAGATGAGACGCCTTGCAGTCATATTACTTGTTCTCTTCTCCTTATTTATCGGGAGCGCGTCCGCGTATGCGCTTACGCCTGCGCAGAAGCGCGCGAAGGCGAAAGCAAAGATGGAACGCAAGCGCGAGGCTGCACGACGCAAGGCGAAGAAGAAACGTATCAAAGAGGGGAAACTGCTGCTATATGTCTATTCATTCGACCTGCGTAGCGGCAATGCCTTGCCTGCCACGCACATCACGCTGCAGGATGTCAATGCACGACCGGGAAGGAAACCCAAAATCAACAAACCTACGGATACCAAGCGCGCACGCGTCACCAAGACCTTGCCCGAAGGGCAGTACTGGTTCTGCGCCGCCAAAACAGGTTATTTCTCGTCCGACACCCTCTTCTATGACCATCGATATGACGAGGACTCTATTGCCGTAGCCCTCTACCCCGAGACGCGTATCACGTTTACCGTCACGGACAGTCTTACCGAGCGCCCCGTGACGGCGAATCTCATCATTCGGAATGCAGAGGGACGCAAGACCATGCAGACGACCTCGGATTCCTTGCACTCTACGATAGCGGCCTTGTTAGACGACCGTATCCCGTTCTATACTATTGACGTCACGGCCGTCAATTATTTCCCGTTCCACGACACCATCCGTCCGCTTGTTCCCTTCGACGGCGTTGTCATGTCTCCAAGGGAGATAAAGTCATTCGTGCTGCACAATATCTATTTCGCGACCGGCAAGACGCATATCTTGGACTCGTCGGAAGGTGCACTCAATGAGTTGTACGGTTTCCTTTCTTCGCGTCCCAACCAACGTATCCGCATCGTCGGACATACCGACAATATCGGTTCAGACCGCTCCAATCAGACGCTTTCTGAAGGACGCTGCAAAGAGGTTCGTCAAGTGATGATTGACCGCGGTATAGCACCAGAACGTATCGAGACGGAAGGACGAGGAGAACGAGACCCTATTGTTCCGAATGACTCCGAAGAAAACCGTCAGATGAATCGACGCGTCGAAATCGTGCTACTATAAGCGCATTTTTCTCTAAAATCTGCACTTCGATGCAGATTTTTTTTGTGTATTGTTGCACATGTCAAAAAAAAGCAGTACCTTTGCAGCCGCAAAGGTTTATGATTATGAAAAAGCATATTTTATTAGCATTTGTATGTGCGTTGGTGTTGGTAGGCTGCCAAGAGAAATCGCCGGAGTGTAAGTACCACAAGGTATCGCTGAACCTGACGGTGAAGCAGCCCGATTGGAAATTCGACGACAAAGCGAGGTTGTTTTATTATGCCTTCGATGTGCCGGAGATTACACGCAATGTGTATGACTTCGGTGAGTGGTCGCTGAATCGCGAGTTTGACGTCAAGACAAATTATCCGTATCAGGTACCTCTGCCGATGAACACGTTTAGGTGCGACACGTTACAGGAAGATGCAGTGGTTTATTACACGCAGTATATTGACTATCGTGTGGGCGTCGGTTATGTGGAAATTCAATTAACCAATTCGGACTATCTGTACGGTCAGGAGAACCCTGAGTCGATGAGTTTCCGTCTGCAGGCCAATGATGCCATCGTGGACCTGACGCTCTTACAAGCCGATTGGAAATTCGACGAGGGCACCAAGCAGTACTACTACCATTTCAACGTGCCGGAGATAACGGAGGACGTGTATAACTTCGGTCATTGGTCCGTAGCGCGCGAGTATAATTACGGCACGGCGGATGCATATCAGGTGGACCTGCCGATGAGTTGCTTTATGACCGACACCTTACGTGAGCAATCCTTGGTGCGCTATACGCAGCAGGTGGACTACCGCGTGGGCGTAGGGTATGTGGAGGTGCAGTTGCTTAACTCCGACTATTTCTACGACCTGAAGGACGGCAAGCCTATTCATCCGGAAGACATGTATTTCCGCCTGCAATTGACGTACTAAGTTTTCAGTAGTCAGTTATCAGAAGTCAGACTTACATAGTAGGCCCGTGTGCGGCGGAGAGCCGTGAGCAGGTGATAGCAACCGCCAAGGCGATTGCTGACCGCTTCGCTGTAGGACCGTTACACTGTAAGACCGCTAACGCTGTAGGACAGGCTACGCCTGTAAGATTTATTTTTCGCGCGGGCGTGTGGAAACCGCGTACGAGTCCGAAGAGTTTTCAGGGCGTTGGCGCGGAAGGATTGAAGTGGTTACAAGAGGTGCGCGACACGTTTGGCATGGAAGTTGCAACAGAAGTAGCAACACCGGAACATGTGCAGGCAGCCTTGGAGGCAGGAATCGACTATCTGTGGATAGGAGCAAGGTCGTCTGCGACCCCGATTGTTGTGCAATCGTTGGCAAACGCCATTTTAGATTTAAGATTGAAGATTGTAGATTTTAAATTGAAAGGAATACTCATTAAGAATCCCGTCAATGCGGATGCTGATTTATGGTTGGGGAATATAGAACGGTTGGAAAAGACGGGTGTGCCGGTGATTGCCGTACACCGCGGTTGTAACCATCAGCCGTGTTGGGAGATGGCGCATAAGGTACGGACGGCACGGCCGGATATACCGATGTTACTCGACCCAAGTCATATGAGCGGCGATGCCAGTAAAGTGCCGGCGTTGATGGGAAAGATTGAGGAGTTGGGATTGGACGGCGCGATGATTGAAGTGCATAATAAGCCATCCGAGGCTTTATCGGATGCGAAACAACAGATAAGCCCTGATGGCTTGACCGCTGCGCTGAAAGACCGCTGCGCTGAAAGACCGTTACACTGTAAGACCGCTAACGCTGAAAGGCTTGAATTGAACTGGTTGCGGGCGGAGATAGATGAGTTGGACGAGACATTATGGGACACGATAGCGGCGCGTATGGACGTGAGTAGGCGTATCGGCGCATGGAAGAAAGCAAACGGTGTGGCTCCGTTACAGCCGGAGCGATACCAGACTATCGTTGAACGAATTAACGAATTAACGAATGAACGAGGTCTATCGACCGATTTCGCACTACGTGTCTGGGAATTGATACACGAAGAAAGTTTGAAACAACAGGAGTAAAGGTTAACGGTTAATGGTTAAAGAGTGAAAGCATTAAAGATATACATAGTTAGTTTGCTCATGTGCTTCGCGGGGATAGCGGTAGCGCAGGAGACGGGTCAGCGGACGAGTATATCGGGTACCGTGGTCGATGCCGATACCGGCGAGACGCTGCCGTTTGTGCAGATATACTTCCTCAAATCGACGACGAATAAAGGTATGGTACCTTCGGAGGTAGGTACGACGTCTGACTTGGACGGTAATTTCTCGATAGGCAACAACAACGACTATAACACGCTGAACTTCCAGATGTTGGGTTACAAGACAGAGATGCTCACGTTGCGTAAGGGACAGAACCGCAAGGACGTAAAGGTGAAGATGAAACCGGACGTGTACGGTCTGCAGGATATCGTAGTAACGCCGAAGAACCGCAAACGCGACTACAAACGCAAAGGTAATCCGGCGGTGGAACTTATCAAAAATGTCATTGCCAACAAGGACCAGCATTGTGTGCAGACGGCGGATTTCTACACGGCGAATACATACAGCCGTATGTCGTTTGCGCTGGATAATATCAAAGTAAACTGGGATAAGCCGTTCTGGAAAAACTTCCAGTTTGTACGCAAATATGTCGATACGACGGGTGTGTATCCGAATGTGACGATTTCTATTCGCGAGCATATCAACGATGAGTACTACCAGCGTAAGCCTCACCGCGAGAAGAAGATACTCCAGAAGAAACGTATCTTCGGCGTGGAGGACCTTGTATCACAAGGTTCGTTCCAAGAGAACATCAACGCTATTTTCAAGGACGTGGAGATTAACGACAACAGTATGAACCTGCTCTTTAACCGCTTCGTCTCGCCGCTGAGTTCGACGCTCGCCGTGACTTTCTACCAATACTATATCATGGATACCATCATGGTGGACGGCTATCCGTGTATTGACCTCGCGTTTGTGCCGGTGAACTCAGAGAGTTACGGTTTCACGGGTCACCTCTATATCGTCAACGACTCGACCTATCGTCTCAAGCGCTACGCCATCAACGTGCCGCCGGATATCAACCTCAACTTCGTAAGCAATTACTCGGTAGAGCACACGTACAAGCAGTTGGAGAACGGTCTTTGGGCACCGGACAGGACGACGACATACGCGAAGTTCTATATTATGAACAACAAACGCGGTATCTTGGCGCGGCAGACGAAGATTTACACGGGTTGGGACTTGGAGACTCCGATACCGAAGGAGACATTCTCTTCGCTGACGGCGGACGAGGTGGAGACGAACGACTCTACGGCGCAACGTTTCGGCGCCGCTGCATGGGACACCTTACGTCCCGAGCCGCTGACCAAATACGAGAACTCGGTGTATGACCTTGTACAAGAGGCGACTGCCAATCAGAAGATTGCGTCCATGATTGCCGCCGTCAATGCGCTCACGACAGAGTTTGTAGCGACCACCAAAGCGCGCGACCTTGACTTGAGTAAGTTCGACTTCGGTCCTATCTACCAATTCGTGAGTTGGAACATGTTAGAGGGTGTGCGTCTGCGTGTCGGCGGCGCTAGTACGGCTCGGCTGCATGACCAGTTCTTCTTCCGCGGCTATGTGGCGTTCGGTACGAAAGACCTGCGGCCGAAATACAACGCAACATTCATCTACACATTTGACAAGCATAAGAACCAGCCCTACGACGGGATTCGTCATCATTTGCAGCTGAGTGCACAATACGACGTGGAAGAACCAGGACAGTTGACCGATGTCATCCGTCGTGACCATATTTTAATGTCCATTCCGACGAGTACACCTACTTTGGGCTTCGACCAGTACGTCTTCCATGCGAAGGCGGAGTATATGAAGGAATGGCGGAACAAGTTCTCCATCAAGGCGAGCTTCGATTTTATGAATAACGAGGCGGCTGGTGCGCTCAAATACGAGCGTGTCCAATGGAATATGAACCCCGACTCCACGTGGACGAAGAGTTGGACGAATATCCCTTCGTACCGTGACTACGAGGCGTGCGTGGAGTTCCGTTACTCGCCGGGTAGCCGCGTGTTCATCGACCGAATGGGTATCGAGAGTCCGTTTGCCTTGGAGAAAGATGCGCCGACGATTAAGTTGACACATTATGTCGGCTTCTTGGACGACCGTCATAACGGGGGCGACGGCTTTATCTACAACCGCACGGAGGCGATGTTCGACAAGCGTTTCTGGTTCTCCGCTTTCGGTCACCTCGACCTGCGCGTTCAGACGGGTATGATTTGGCAGAAAGTGCCGTTCACCAAACTCGTCATACCGCAGGCCAGTACGAGTATCTTCCTCGCGCAGCGCGCCTTCAACCTGATGAAACCAATGGAGTTCCTGATGGACGAGTATGTGGCGCTCTTTGCGACCTATTATTTCAAGGGCTGGATAATGAACCGTATTCCGGGTATCAATAAGTTGAAGTTACGCGGCGTGGTGAGTGTAGCCGCTATCTACGGCGGTCTGACCAAGAAGAACAACCCGTACTTGGAGACAGGAACGGGTCTGTATGAGTTCCCGCAGAATGCTACGTTTGACGACCAAGGCTACTGGACGGCAGGTCGTACTACCTCGCCTATCGGTAAGCTACCGTACATAGAGATTACGGCGGGCTTTGAGAACATCCTCAAGTTCATCCGAATCGACTACGTACGCCGTATTTTGTATAACGATTATGCCCTCCCCTATACCGTGCCCGTTCCGGGCGTAGACGAGGAAGGCAACCCGACGACCATTATGGTGCCTGCCCGTCGTCGTATTCCGGCGTGGGGACGTAACGGCGTGAAGATAACCTTCCGTATAGCCCTTTAAAATCGAATGCTTATGAAACGAGTCTGGATGATTATTTTTGCCGCGAGTGTCGCGATGACCACTTTGGCGCAGACCACGGACAAAGAGGAGCGAGAGTTGCAACGCCAGCAGAAGATGGAAGCCATCAAAACGGAGTTTGTGGAGTTCGACACAGAGACGATGCTTGATTCCTTGGACCAAGAGGAGCTGCCGCGTATCGTTTCCGGCGGTCTCTTTGCCGGTGCAAATATGAGCAACTTTATCATCAACCGTGACCATCACACGATGAGTTCGTATATGCGCGTCGGCGGTGAGTTAGGCGGATTCCTGGACTTCAGTCTAAGCAAGCATTTTGCGATTCAGCCGCAAGTGCTCTTCTTCGCGCAGGAGAATTTCTTCGCGGTGGGAGACAGTGCAAATCACCTGTGGTCCTTCGGCATGGAGATTCCTGTGTATTTCTTGGGTCGCTTCGGTAACCTGAAGCAAGGCTATATCCAATTCGGAGGCGGTATCTTCACCCACTTCACGTTTGCTTCCAACATCGCGAACAAATACAAACCTGTGGACCCGCCTACTGACCCAAATCCTACCGGCGACGACTACGACTACAGCCGTCTGTATAGCCTGCATAACAACCATTTCGGTGTTTGCGTGACCGTAGGCTACGAATGTTTCTTCGGTATGCAGATTAACCTAAACTACAAAGTGAGTTTGTCGGATATCGCCGGTTTCTACAGCGAGATGAAGGGACAGGATATCGCGAATGCGTTGATTTATCCGCAGAGCATAAGTCTGACAATTGGTTACCGCTGGAAATAGTTATTCCGAATCAAGCGGTCGGACAACGGGAATGCCTCATCTTCAGAGATGGGGCTTTTTTGTGTGGTATCCAAGAGGTTTATACCGAATCCGCGCCAGCGGTAATCCTGTGCGCCGACGAGGGCACGATAGGTAGGATAGATATCCATTTGGTAGCAATCCTCCGTATAACGCGGGTTGCCGGAGATACGCGGCGACCAGATGATAAGCGGCAGACGGTCGTCGGTGGGGGTGAGCGAACCTATCCACTGATGGTCGGCATCGGTATATTTATTGCGCCAACGGTTGGCATAACGCTGCATCTGCTGGCGTTTCTCGTGATGCAGGATACGATGGTCGCCGGTAAAGACGATGGTGTACTGCTGCAGCACGGAGTCGGATTCTATCTTACGGATGAAATAGCCAAGTCCGTCATCGAGCGCATTGAACCCGCGGATGAAGTTATACATTACCCACGGCATATTCTTGGGCAACTCCAGACGGCTGTATTTCTCGTTGACAAACGGCGCGTGGGTCGATTGGGTGATACATTGGATATACCGGTAGCCGTCGTCCACGAGACTATTGAGTTTCTGGAAGAGGATGGTATCTATGTCGCAATAAATAATCGTAGAGTCATAGCCGTAGGCAGGTGACATCGCCGTCTGATTCCATACGCAGGTGTCGTGCGGCAGAAGGCAAATCGCGCTATCCGGCGCAAGCTTCATAATCGCGGGGAAGGTATTCTTGGAATAGTGCAGACAAGTGCCGCCGGCGTTGATAGGTAACAAGCCGGTGTTGACAATCATCTGTCCGTCCGCCGAAGGTGCACCGACAATCTGGGTGTTTATCTTATCGGCATAGAAGACATGGTCGTTGTGCGTAAGACGGTAGAGGTTCGGCATGATTTCTGGCGTCACTACCCAATTCTCAAGACTCTCCAAGAGTACGATGATAAGCGGCGCATCCAACGTGACGGAGTCTTTTCCGTTGTCCAGTTCCGCCATCACGGCATAGTCGTGGGGGGTGAGGGGACGGTCAGGCTGGATGTCGTTAATCATCAGATAGTAGTCGGACGTGATATAGAGCGGTGAATAGAGCACGGAGGTATTGGCCACCGTAGTGGGGAAATGCGTTCCATAGACCGGCTCGCGGTGCTCGCGGATAAACGGCACGGCGTCATAGGTCTGCTCCGTCTGCGTCGTTTTCTTCTTCTCGTTGACATACAGGCCCTCAGCGCCAAGACGGAAACCGACCGCCAAGAGCACCGCCATCACCCAACCCCATATATTCCGGCTGCTGGTGACAGTAAAGAAATAGATACATGCGAAAAGGGCGGTAAGGCCGTAGAATAGCAGGTCTATCCACCATTCGATATAAATCAGCACGGACCAGAAATAGCCATGCAGGTTACCCGACATGTTAAAGGCTTCTGCATCGAGCAGAATATGGTTATTGCGCATGTATATCAGATTCGCAATAAACCATGTGTCGATGACGGCAGAGAGCGCGAGCAGCCATCGTTTGTCGCGCAGCAGGAAGGTAACGGAGGCGAAGAGCATCGATGCCCCGAGTTTGCTCATCAGCATCGCTATCGTATTCTGCGTCGAGGGCTGCAATGCCAGTTCACGGAACGCAAAATGGTCGAAGAGCAAGGTCTGACCAAAGATGAGCAGCGTGAACAAGCCGAACACTACCCATCCGGCGCGGTAACCTTCCGCGAGCCATGCTTTTGCTCTATTTCGCCACTCGCTCATCTTATACTACGCGTGCTATACAGATACAGCCGGCCATAATGAGCAGTACTCCTATCCAATGGATAGGTGCCACGTGCTCGTGGAATACAATCATTCCGGCAATGACACTGAAGACGAAACCCAGACTCGTCAGCGGATACACCAACGAGAAAGCGTATTTATTGAGCAACCAGAGCCAGAACACGTTTGCTCCGATAAGCAGCCAAAGACCCGTCTGGAGGTAGAAGTTCAGGAACAGATGTCCCACGTTCCGCCACGTCCAAGAGAAATTGGTCTCAGCCGCCATACCCATTTTCAGCAGCAGTTGTCCTGCTACCGAGGTGGCTTGCTGAACAAGCATAAAGAGTAACAAGTATAATGTCTTCATACGCAATTATTTTCCGTGTTTGAGTTTATAGGATTCCTGTATGTCGCGATAACGAAGGATGACCTCTTCTATCACGCTTTCCCACGAACGGGAGATAGTCTTCGAGGCTTTGGTTCCTACCCTTGCTACTAACTCGGGATGCTCCATAAGGGTCAGGATACGCTGAGCATACTCCTGCGTGTTATCGGGCGAGAGGAAACCGTCCACACCGTCATGGATGGCGGTCGCCGCCGTGGAGTTTCCGAGCATCAGAGAGGGCGTATGCATCGCTGCCGCCTCGCGTACCACCAAACCGCAGGTGTCGTACAACGAGGGGAAGATAAACAGGTCTGCCGCCGCATAGATACGCTTGAGACGCTCGCGGTCATGGATATTACCCAAGAGGGTGACATTATCGCGCAAGCCCAGTTGCTTGATACGATGTTTGATTTCGCGCACCGCGTAGCCCGTACCGACCATGAAGAGTTGGAAGGGCTTGTCTTTGATGAGCGCGAGCGAGTCGAGGATGAAACCGATATTCTTCTCCCATGTATGCTGTCCGACAAAAAGCAACATCGTCTCTTCTGGCAACAGACCCAACTCCTCGCGCATCTCCTTACGCATGGCCTCTATCAGCGCCGTAGGCGTATAGAAATCATTGCCGTTCTCCACTACCTCTACATGCCCTTTGAAACCGTACTCGCGCAAGGTCTCTTCGACCGCAGGCAGCGGTATCCATACCTCGTCGGCTTTCTCGAAGAAACGAACGATGTGCTTCACCATCTTATCAACGATGAACGGACTTTTCACGTTATGCTCGAAGTCCTGACGGTATTTGGAATGGAAGGTAGCTACCATCGGAATGCCCTGTTTCTGCGCAGCCGAATAGGCGAGGTCACCCGTCACGAACGGACAATGCGCATGGACGATGTCAAACTGCATCTTATTCCAGCGATGCAGAAAGAGCGGAGAGATGAACGGGATACCGTAGCGGTACGGATGACGGAACGGGATAGGAACAGAGGGCACAAAATTGATAGGATACGGCGCTGCCTTGATGACCTGTTTCATCTTCGGCGCAAAATCCGTTATCACGCGCACATCATGGCCCTTCTCATGCAGCCAATAGGCGTAGTTCTGCGCCGTCAATGCCACGCCGTCCAAGATAGGCGGGAAGTTATCATTGAAAATACCTATCATAAGTATTCAGTGCTCAGTAGTCAGTGTTCAGATGAATACGGCGGCAAAGGTACAAAAAAAATCCCACATACGCAAATGTACGTGGGATTTTTTCATTATTTTTTACCTTTTGTTAAGGTTTATCGGGCTAATTCGAACTTACCTCCGCGTTCTACTCGTTTGGTCTTGGAGTTGAAGAAGACGTAGAAATATGCGTCTCCCGGAACAGCCGTGAAGTAAACACCGGCAGCCGACGGGATAGCATATATCAGACGCTTCTCATCACGCGTCGGATGAACGAACACTTCTACATCCGCCGGATGCGCAGTAGGTATCTCCTGCAGCATCAGCAAGCGACCGGAGAAGTCATAGATACCGATTTGCGCGCCGATAGCGATAGATACCGCCTTGAACATGTTATCGCCGTAATAGTAGAAGAGGTAATCGGACGGCTTGACATCGCTGGAAGCAATCCAATCCGCATAGATGAAGTGGAGTTGGTATGTCAGGATGGTACCATCCTCGGCGATACCATAAACCTCTACATACTTGCCGTATTCTGTCTCCTGCGCGATACCCAATTCCCAAGTAGCCAGCGAATCCAGCGGCTCAGCCGTTACCTCCGGCATGATAGCACCCGGGATGAGGATGATATCATAGGAAAGCACATTCATGTCATAGTCACGAATCTCCTCGCCATCCGTCCAAATCATCTTGAGTCGTGCCTCGGGCGAGAGCAGAATCTCTTGGGTGATGGTATAAACGCCCATCGCCTTGCCATTCGGAGCGGTGACGAAGATTTGGATATCATTGCCCTGACGGGTGATGTTCACCGTAGCATCTTCCTCTTCCGGAATAGCAACAATGTCTTTGACGTCTGCCAATTCGGACGGGTCCGTACCTACCGGATAGAACAGCGCGTACTCAAGCACCTCACGCTCGAAGCCTTCGACGGTTTTGCCCTTGACGCGCAGGTCAGCGAGGTACCAGTTAGGCGAAAGCTCGTGAATGAAGGTAACTACATAGTCATTGGTTGTCACGCCGTCACCGGCCGTTACAGTAATCGTCAGCACGGTGCCTACCCAAACGGTGTCTACCGTCTGCTGCTCGTCAGCCGTTACCCATGTTACCTCCGGTGTCGGGTCGCCGTAAGCGATGATATTCGTGTATTCGAAAATCTCCGACTCGAAGCCCGGTTGCTGTTCACCGTCCAAGTCGATGGAAAGCAAGAGCGCATTCGTGGACTTGGCGATGATAAAGGTGACGGTATAGGTCTGCGTCGTCACGCCGTCCTCAGCCGTTACCTTGATGGTGTTACCCTCTATTTCCACTTTCGCGTTCGGGTCAGCCGCTTTCGCCGTTACCGTAGGCAATGTAGAACCGTACGGCAGTTCAACCGTATAGTTCAACTCGTCCGGATAGAACGGTTTCAGCTCTTCGCCATCCAGATAGATAGCCTGCAGGTCGGCATTGCTCGACTTGGCTACCGTGAAGGTGATGGTATAGACGGTAGTATGTCCGCCGTCCTCAGCCGTCACGGTGATGATAACCGTCCAGCCGGAAGCATTCTTAACCGCCGTACTCTTCGGGTCGGTCAGGACATAATCAATCTCCGGCAGACCCTGCGTACCGTAAGGCAGCTCGTACTCATAACCGGTCTTTGTCGGCTGGAAGCCCGGCAGTTCGGTTGAGTTGATATAAATCATGTCGAGCGTACATACATCCGAAGGCAATATACGGATATTCACCGTATAGGTATTATGCGCGCTACCGGATTCAGAAGTAACCGCAAAGGTGACAACGGTCTTGTCTTTCTGCACATCGGTCGTAGCATCTACCACGGCGCCGTCGCAGGCTACCACACTCAGTTGCGGGATAGCAGAGCCGGACGGCAATTCGATATCATATGTATATTTATCCGACTTGAATCCGGGCAGCGCCACATCGTCCGCCAAGATACTCAGCAGTTCTGCACACGTAGCAGGCGTATGCAGACGAACGCGTACCGCATAGCAGTTAGTCGTTACGCCGTCAGGCGCCGTTACCTGTACAAAGAGCGCTTTGCTATTGGCATCCAAATCCTTCACCGCATAGCGTACTTCGGCTCCCTGCTCTTGGGCGGTTGCCACATAGGCATCCAAAGAAGGAATGGTTACTTCGTAGTCGAAGGTCTCGCTGTAGAAGTCCGGCACACTCTTTCCGTTGAGTTGCAACGATGCGAGCAGTGCGTTCTTCGAAGCGTGACGGTTGACGGTATAGGTCTTGTTGATGCCGGTACCGTATACATTGAGATAATAGCAAGTATCGGTAGCCAGCATCACGACGCTATCCAGCGCGTACTCACGGCTGTAGTTGAGCACCGGTTCTTCCACCAAGTTGATTAACTTCGCCGTCGAAGTACCGGGCACAGGATTATCTGCCGGTACATTGATGATACGCGGGTCTTCCGGCGTCTCCGGAGTCCATTTAGCGGTGTAAGTCTTGGTAGTACCGTCCTCTGCCTTTACAACAATGGAATAAGCCTCAGCGCCTTTGGTCACCGTGACAGTCTGGTACGGCGAACCTTTGACAACCGTCAGGTCTTGACCGTCGAGGCTGTAGGTACAGTTGACATTGGACGACTTCGGACGCGTAACCGTCAGGGTATATGTCGTAGAAGAGAGGTCCTCGGCGAAGTTCTGAATCGTAGCGGTACGTATGCCCTCTACCTCTTCCGACCAAGTGACAACAGGCATCTGGTCCTTAACGGCGTGCGAGAAGGTAAGCGACGGCATTCCATAGTAGTCCGCAGCAATCGTTGCCTCGAAATCCGTTCCCGTCGGTGTACATTCTACACCATTGACGGTGATGCTGTTGAGCGCGGAGTTATAGATGAGACGGAGGTTATCCACATACAATTTGGATGTAGAACGCGAGATACCAAAGTTGGTATAGTACTCACTCAAGTTATCCGTCGGCGCGGAACTGATTAAGATATCCAAGTTCACCGGCACATAATCTTCCTCGTATGTGATTTCTTTCGTTACGGTAAGCCATTTATTGGAGGCAATACTGCTGTAACTCTGCGCAAAATTCACCTGTTTCTGTCCATTACCGCTGAAGATAAATCGCCATCCGTTCGCCTTGTTGGCAGACTCCTGATAGTTATAGTCCAATTTCACCGTATCCGGCGTGTTACGGAAGGTAATCGGGTCGCTGAACGATAGCGTGGACGAAGACGACAGTCCGGTACCCATATACCATCTACCTACGGTTACGTTCGGCGTAGAGAGCGAGAGGAATCCCGGCATAGCCTCAGCCGAAGTAGTCAGATAAATCGTATTCAGCGATGCTGCTGCGCTACCTTCTGTCCTCGGCGTGCTGATATCTTTCACACAGTCTTGCGGGTCATAGGAGTTCGGCGTTGCATCGTTCGTAGTAACGGCGGTAATCGGGTCATTCCAACCTTGCGGACGACGGCCTGTCGGCGAGTCGGTCAAGCCGGTATTCTGATAATCCGACCATTTGTTGAAACCGCAATCGAACGTAACATCGCCCGGGTAATAGAATGTAACGATATACGTGTGGATATACGTGCCGGCCTCAGAGGTGATGGTCACGTATTTGGCGTTCGGTTCAGCATCTACCTCAGCGCCTGTCTGGGCGGTGAAGGTCACTTCCGGTGCTACCGAACCTTCTACGGATACCATGTAGTTATATACATCCGGACGGAAGTTCGGCAGCGATTCGCCGTCAATCTGTATATCCGTCAGGGCAGCCGGGTCGTACGGCGTCACGTGAGGCGTGATGGTATATACTTTGTCAGCCTCGGCAGGGTTAATGGACTTCACGGTGATGGTCGTCGGCTCATAGATACCGCCGTTGATAACCGAAAGTTCCTGTTCCGTATAGTTCTTGCCTATCGAAACAATCTTCAACTCCGTCGTACCGAACGGCAGGTCCACGTTGAAGTTCGGCGCTTGGTTCATATCCAGTGCACCGATATTGTCAATGACGATAGCCGTGAGAGTGTTCGTCTTCGACGGGTATGCCACTTTGTACGTGAAGGTATAAGTAGCCTTCGTGCCGTCTTCTGCGGTCACAACAATCGTCGAAGGCTCACCTATCGGTGCCTCGGTGATGACAAGCGACTGCTCGGGTTCTCCGCGCTCAACCGTCAGTACCGGCGAACTCTTCGTGCCGTACGGCAGAACGATGTCGTTATAGGTATGCTGACCGGGTTCGAAATTGAAATCAACACCTTCAATCTCTACGGAAGCCAAGTCTTTATTGCCCGATTTTGGTACGGTAAAGAGGATGCGGTATTCCTTGGTCGTCGTCTTGTCCGCCGCTTGTACGCGGATGACGGTAGGATGGTTGACGGCGCCGTGCTCTACGGTGATAGTCTGACCGAGCGTAGCCGCTACAGGCACAACCGCAGGCACTTGGTATGTACGCCATGCGAGCGGGTACGTGTAGTTATAGGTGTCGGCCTTGAATGCCGTATATTCTTCGCCGCCGATGAAGAGACCTGCCAGACGGGCTTCGCTCCATGCGGGGAAGTCCTCCGACGGACATTCGGGCATCGGTGCGTCGTCCGGCGAGTTGAGCTGAACGGTATAGGTGTTCGGGTTACCCTCTTCCGGACGTACGATGATACGTATCACGCCGTACAGCGCCGGTTTGGAGATAGTAATCGTCTGTCCTGCGTTCGCGTCCACCGTCACTTTCGGCGAGGTAGCCTTGGTCCATTTAATAGAATAGTTCAGTTTCTCCGCCGCAAAGCCCGCCAGTTTCGTGCCGTCCAGATAAATCATCTGAAGGAACGCGTTCTCGGACTTCTGTACATCAAAGGTGATGACATACAAGCGCGTAGAACCGTCACCGGCCGTAACGACAAGACGAACGGTCATCGCCGTCTGGTTGACAGACATATTCACCGTCTGGTACTCGTCGCCCTTGGTATAAGTCACCGCCGGCAGGGTTGTAGTGCCTGCGGGCAGCGTGACGGTATAGGTCAGTTTGTCGGCTTGGAAGTCGGCTAAGGGCTGACCGCCTACGGATATACCGGCGAGGGCCGTGTTACTGGATTTCGCGGTACGGAAAGTGAGACGATAGGTACTGATGGCACCGCTGGCCGCCTTCACCTCGATACGCGACACACCATCTACTCCACCCTCCGTGAGGGTTACTGTCTGGTAGTTATCGCCCTTGGTCCAAGTGATAGCAGGCAACTTGGTGGTACCCAACGGCAGGTTGATGGTATATGCCAACTGCTCGGGCGAGAAGCCTTCGAGAGACTTGCCGTCCAACTGGATACCCGCCAGATAGGTATAGGTGGAAGCCTCAATCTTATAGGTCAGTTTGTAGGTCTTCGTAGCCGTTCCGCCCGGGATGGACACTTTGACTTGTGCACCGTCGCTGAGCGTGTTGTTCAGCAGCTCAATCTTCTGCACGCCGGCAGGATAAGCGGATTCCCATGTGATGGCGGGCGCTGTCTCCGTACCTATCGGCAGCGAGACAGTATAGCTTGATTTGGCGGGGATGAAGCCCTGTACAGGCGTGCCGTCCACGAAGATATTCTTCAGCGTTGCATCGCTGAGCGCCGCTACGGAGAACTGCACGGTATAGGTCTGTTTCGTTCCGTCGCCGGCGGTCACAAGAATCGACGCCTTGCCGGTAGTGGAAGCTGCCTGCGTGATGCTTACGGTAGCCGTACCGTCCTGCGGCGCAGCGTCAACCACCGGTGTAGCGGTCGTACCGTACGGCAGGGCATATTCGTAGTTCATCAGGTATGCGTTGAAACCGCTGATAGGCTCACCGTTTACCGTAATCTCTGCCAGACGGGCGTTGCTGCTGGCGGTGGAGACGAACTTGATACGATAGACCGTGGTGGAAGAACCGTCTTCCGCCTTGACGGTGATGACCGTCGGCTCGCCATCTACGGTACCATACTGGATGGTGCACTCGTCGTCCTTGAGTTGACGGCCGGGGAAGTTGGCCTTCTGACCTTTGTTATTAGTCAGCGCACCTACTCCACGGAAAGCCTTGATAGCAGGAATCTCCGTAGCGCCAAGACCGAGCGTATAGGTCTGCTCTTCGGTGTTGTTGGGGTCAAATCCTTTCCACTCGCGGTCACCGACATAGAGCTTCTGGATTTTCGACGAATAGACAAGCGAGATGTCATCTACATCGATGGTCATACCTGCGTTCTGGCCACTGTTGGCGCGGAAGTTAGGATAGTTACCGGCCGAGAGAATGACATTGCATTTCTCGGGCTTGTCATCGTTGAGATAATAAATGGGCACTTTTATCTGCGTCCAGTTGGCGTACGCTTTTTTCTCGTAATACCATCCTTCGCAAATCTGGTTGGCGAACACGGATGTACCGCACTCGTTGCCGTTGAGGGCTTGGCGGATATCCGACTCCTCGTCCTTGCAATAGGTCTCTTTGTAGGACTCCGGCAGTTTGGTACAACTCAGGTCCTTCGCTTTGAACGAATTTGCGTACGAAGTACCGCTCCATGCGTAGAAGATGAGGTTGAAGTTCTCATCCTCCGTATGGTCACCGGCTGCTTTCTCAACACTGCTGTCGTAATAACGCTTAATCCACACCACCATCGTATCCGGACGAGTGGTCCATGAGATACTTCCGTACGTACCGGCGGTAGCATCATCGAGGGAAGTTAGGCTGGATACATAGGCCCAAGGCGTACCGAGCGCTACATAACCCGGGGAGGTGGCTCCGATACCGATGACGCCCACGAACTGGTCTTGGATTTTCAATGCATTACCGGAACGACCGGTTGTCTTG